>PJEL010001546.1_pt1 | contig 22899 bp, 22 predicted proteins | sample 1853271 | NCBI WGS metagenome assembly PJEL01 (sample SAMN08108733, study PRJNA415343) | Invertebrate metagenome, whole genome shotgun sequencing project. | host: Globobulimina | place: Sweden: Gullmar Fjord | collected 2015-08
GCTTTGCCGATGGCAATGTAGCTCATGATTTTATCAAACTGCTCTTGTGACGCCTGCGCACCAACCATAGTTTCGGTATCAAGCGGGTTGCCACGTTTAATGGCTTTTGAACGCTCGATTACTTTTTCAATAAACTGTGGGTAAATATCTTCGTGAACAAATAAACGTGATGGGCAAGTACAAACTTCTCCTTGGTTGAAATAAGCTAAAACAACACCTTCAATACATTTGCTCAAATATTCATCTTCTTGGTCCATCACATCTTTAAAGAAAATATTTGGTGACTTGCCGCCAAGCTCAACCGTTGATGGAATAATATTTTCAGCGGCGCATTTTAAGATATGAGAACCAACAGGAGTTGAGCCGGTAAACGCAATTTTTGCAATACGCTTGCTTGTTGCCAATGCTTGACCCGCTTCATTACCAAAACCATTAACAATGTTTAATACACCTGCTGGCAATATATCTTCAATTAATTCAGCAAGCACTAAAATAGAGGCTGGTGTTTGCTCTGCAGGTTTTAGCACAATGCAGTTACCCGCCGCGAGCGCAGGGCCAAGTTTCCAAGCCGCCATTAATATAGGAAAGTTCCATGGAATAATTTGTCCAACCACACCTAGTGGTTCATGAAAATGATAGGAGACGGTTTTTTCATCTAGCTCACCAAGTGAGCCTTCTTGGGCACGTAAACAGCCGGCAAAATATCTAAAGTGATCAACCGCTAGTGGAATGTCTGCCGCTAAAGTTTCACGTACTGCCTTACCGTTATCCCAACTTTCAGCTATTGCTAATGTTTCAAGGTTTTGCTCCAAGCGGTCAGCAATTTTCAATAAAATATTTGAACGTTCAGTAACCGAGGTTGTTCCCCAAGCATCCTTTGCCTTATGTGCAGCATCTAACGCTAAGTCGATATCTTTTTGATTTGAGCGAGGTATTTGACAAAAAACTTCACCATTTACCGGGCTAATGTTATCAAAATATTGACCGTCAAATGGTTCAACCCACTGACCACCAATGAAATTTTGGTAACGTGCTTTAAAGCTCATTACCGAACCTGTTGTACCGGGTGCTGCATATATCATAAGACTTTCCTCTAGTTGTATTTATCGTCTTTCCCCTTTACCTTAGTCAGATTGCAATTTTTGAACTATGCTATCAGTTCAAAAAAGTTGACTGCCAGTACAAATATAAAAATATAATAAAAATTGTGGGAGCGGATATGATCAAGGAAACACTACAAACTCAGCGTGGAAATCCAAAAGTTTTAGTGGAGAACAAAATAAGTTTTGCTGGCCCAGAAACGGAGCTCAGTATTTACGATACCTTTGAACAAGCAAATCGTGTCCAGCTAAAATCAGACCAGCTGCTGTTTTGCGGCATGGTAACGGGTAAAAAAGTTATGCATGATGAAGGCATCGCTTATGAAAGTGAGTTTTTACCGCATGAATCTTTTGTTATGGCGCCAAACCATATCGTTGAAATAGATTTTCCAGAAGCACAATTAGACAAACCAACCACTTGCTTAGCGGTAGAAATATCAGTTGATAAAATTAATCAAATCCTGAGTAATTTAGAGCAACATTCACCATTAGAAAAAGCTTACGGACATTGGCACTATAATCAGCATTTAGTGCATACCCATCACAACGCACAAACTCAGGCACTTTTAAATCGCATCGTGCAAATTTATACTGAAAACCATCAAGACCGAAACTGCATGATTGACTTGGCCATTTCTGAATTGACCATACGTTTATTGCGCCATCAAACCCGTGATTTTATTATTTCACATACCAGCCAAGCGCCTGATGACAATAGCTTAAATGCTGCCATTCATTTTATTCATCAAAACCTTGCGCAAAGCTTAAATATTGATGAACTCTGTAAAATAGCCTGTATGAGTAGAACCAAGTTTTTTCATCAATTTAAAACCCATTTAGGCTGCACACCTGCGGTTTATCAACAACAAGTTCGACTTAAAAAAGCGGCAGCGATGATCAAACAAGGTAAGCAAATTACGCAGGTTTGCTTTGAGCTAGGTTACGGCAACGCTAGCCATTTCAGTCGTTGTTTTAAGCAATTTTTTGGCTTGAGTCCAAGCAATTTTAGAGCTCGACATTTACATAGCTAGTTTATATTTCATCATAACGGACCTAGCTTACTCCTTAATATGACGTTTAGTTTTACGGGTGGGCACCGCATTTTGTGGGTCGTCTGGCCAATAATGTTTGGGATAACGTGAACGCATATCTTTTTGCACGTCTTTATAACTACCTTGCCAAAATGTCGGTAAATCTTGGGTAACTTGAATTGGTCGCTGCGCCGGAGAAAGTAGCTCTAAAACCAATGCTATCGCTTTGTTATTGTTAATGTCACCAACGCTTGGAGTGGTAGTTTGGCCATATAACTCTTGCATTGGCAAAGACACCGTTGGCGACTTTTCGTCGCTATATCTAATTGCACATCGTCTACCTGTAGGTCCAACAAAATGACTAGGTGCATATTTTTCAATATGTGTTTGTTGCTGATAATCTAATAACGATAGCAACATTTTATTGAAATCAAGCTTGGTTAGCTGTGCTTTAGTTTTAATTTGTCCGACATAGGGCATAAACCAATGTTCAATTGACACCATCAAACCCGCTTCGCTGACATCTGGTAAGCTAAGGTGTGCTTGATGAATATTCAGCCAACGCCACTTGGTTAATAATGCTAAGCTTTCTTTATTCCATGAGAGCCAATTAAGGCCGTTTTTTTTCAACTGCGCTAACCAAAGTGCAGCAATTTCATCAGCTGTTATCTTATTATTTGTTACTGTGCGCTCAAGTGTGATCGCGCCAAGTTTACTTTGCTGCTCAGCAATAATTCTATCTTTATGATGATCATAAGCCAGCACTTGCTCGGTAATCGGCCTAACAATATTCCATGCTTTAAGCTGCTCAATATCAACAGCTGCCGCCAACTGAACATTGAGCTTATTTCTATACTCACTTGCTTGAGCAACAACAATAAAAGGTTCATCAACCATATTATCTTCCGGATTAATCGACAGACCTTTGCCACTAACAGCGAGAAACTCACCACTTTGCTGACGTTTTTTAGCAATACGCTCAGGGTAGGCAAGCGCGAGCAAAACACCGCAATAGCTAACAATATCTTCAAGATTTTTCCATAAAAAGCTCTTTACTTTTGTTTGCTCATAAAGACGTTGTGCCTGTAAAGCAATAGCATTTAGGGCTGACCGGCCTTGGTTTTTCTGCCTTAAGCATTCAAAAACTCTTAACCTAAAATCACAGCTGATTCGCGCTTGATCACCCTTTAAAATATCACGTTCTTCCAATAGTGCGGCAATAATACAGGCCAACGCAGTTAAACCTTTTTGTTTAGGCTCTAAAATTTTTGCTTGGCTTATCATATGAGCAAACCTGGGATGGCAGCTATATTGACTTATCTGCTCACCAAATGAGGTTAAACGCCGCTGCTCATCAACAATTTCAAGTTGATTAAGTACCTGCCAAGCATTGCTTTCTTTATTAACCGGCGGAAATTCTAATAAAGGTAATTCAGATAAACTTTTAACGCCCCAGCGAGCTGCTTCTATCAAAATAGGTAACAGGTCAGTTTGTTGAATCGCACTAACATTTTGCTCAGCTCGGCGAGTAAAATCTTCTTCACTAAATAAACGAAGACATTTACCGGCAGATAATCGCCCGGCACGACCAGCACGTTGAATGGCAGAAGATTTTGGAATACTCTGCAACTTCAAGCGATTGGTCATGGTTTTATCGTCATAAACCGCGATTTTCTCTAAACCGCTATCAATAACTAAAGTGACGCCTTCAATGGTTAAACTGGTTTCAGCAATATTAGTTGCCAAAACCAACTTATTTATTCCTGCAGGGCTTGGCGCAATGGCTTGCTGCTGCGCTTTTAAAGACATATCACCATAGAGTGGACATAGCATCATATTATCGGGCAATTTAGACTCTAGCGCTTGCGCCAAAAATCTAATATCAGCGGTACCTGGTAAAAACACCAAAATAGAAGCTTGGTGAGTGCTTACTTGCTCTTTAATTATTGTTAAGGTGTGCTCTCGCCAGATACGCGCAGTTGACGGCGGTCTATAATCAACTTCAACAGGGTAACTTCTACCGTCTGAACTTATAAGCTTTGCATCAGGTAATTGTATTAGTAGTTCTGCCGTTGTCAGTGTTGCCGACATCAATAATATTTTAAGATCTTCACGCAAACCTTGTTGCACATCTCGAGATAAGGCAAGCGCTAAATCGGCATGCACAGAACGCTCATGAAACTCATCAAATATCACTAAGCTACAACCAAGCATCTCTGGGTCATTTTGAATTATTTGCGTTAAAATACCTTCAGTGATCACTTCTAAAATAGTACTTTTAGAGGTTTTTGTTTCATTCCTCAGCCGATAGCCTACTCGCTCGCCCACTGGCTCTCCTAGCTGCTTAGCTAAGTAACAAGCTATGTTTTTCGCTGCGACTCGTCGTGGTTGCAATAGATAAATTTTATTTTTAGAAAAGAGAGGATGCGTTACCAACCATAATGGTAGCTCAGTTGATTTCCCAGCTCCAGGAGGTGCGGATAATATCAAGGTACTTTGTTGTTCAAGTAGCTCAAGAAATTCAGTTTTAATTGCTGAGATTGGCAGCGTTTTATTCATAAAATGCAGTGATGCTTCACGATTAACTTGGTAAACGTTTTATACCATATCCTAACGTAAGCACACTATGATTTAAGCTGCTCTTTCATAAATCACTGATTATTGTCTATAGTTTACACATACGCTCTTAAATGACGCCCTAAAAGGAAAGCGATTATGAGCAAAGAAAATGTAGTAGAGTTTCGATTTTTGGCTGAGCCTACCGATGTAAATTTTGGCGGTAAAGTTCACGGCGGTATGGTAATGAAATGGATAGATCAAGCCTCTTATGCTTGTGCTGCTCAATGGAGTAAACGCTACTGTGTTACCATTTCAGCCAATGGCATTCGCTTTATTCGACCGGTATTGGTTGGCCAAATGCTTACCGTTACCGCACGTATCGTGCATACTGGAAAAACGAGCATGCATATCTATGTGGTGGTGCGAGCCTGTGACCCAAAAGAATCAAAGTATGTTGTTACAAATCGTTGTTTTATCACCTTTATGGCCATTGATGATTCTGGCTATCCGTTGAAGGTTCCTGTTTTTGAACCACAAGACGAAGAAGATAAGTTACTTGAACAAGTAGCAGTACATGCCAAAGAGTTTGCCTTGAAACTAGACACTGATTTTGCTCAAACACTTGGCTGGAAATAATTCCTTAAAAACAAACAACACAGAGAGTAGTAATTGATGAGTAAGCGGTATTTTTTCGCTTTAGATATTGAAGAAAAAGACAAGCAATTAATTGCTAGCTATCAAGATTCACTGCAGTTACCTTTTAAAAAGGTCAGCACAAATAATTTTCATATTACCCTCTGCTTTTTAGGCCATATTACTGAACAACAAAAACTAGAGTTTGTTGAGTTCACTAATGCTTTAAATTATAAAGTCGCCGATAAAGCGCAAAAAAAATTACTTTTTAATTCTCTTGGCCACTTCAACAAGCCTCAAGTACTTTATCTTGCCTTGCAGACAGTACCAAATTGGTTAACAACCATTGCATTTAAACTTACTAATCAGGCAAAAGCCAAGGGCATATTTCAAGAAGAAAGAGCTTACAAACCACATATTACGCTTTTTAGAAAAGCTAAGTATTTATCAGCAGCTGATAAGAGTATTGAACAAGGTTTTTTGATTAAAAGCTTCAGCCTCTACCAGTCAACTTCGCATTTTGATGGGGTAAAATATCACCCCATCAAAACATGGCTTTGTTAAAAAGCTTATCTAAAATATTAAATTATTTAATAAGATGGAAAATTTTAAAAAATCTGCTTACTTGGCAAGATAAATTTTTTTTGCTATTAATATTGTCCAATTAATTTCAGGGAGTGAAGAATGCATTTTGCAGCACATGGAAGTTATAAAGTAAAAGTTGAAGGCAATATCTTAATCATTGACGCTATTGGCCCTTTCAATGAAAAAATTGTCGAACAATATGAAAATGACATCAATACCTCAATCGAGCAATTTGATAACCAGCCTTGGATGACTTTAGTTATTTATCATGGTAACGGTATTTTTACACCTAGCGCTGAAAAAGAGTGCATTAGAATGACCAAGTTCCGTGCTAGACACGGCATGATTGCCAATGCGAGCGTGATCATAAATAGCGTGCATGCTGATTTACAGCATATGCAATTGAATAGAATTTATAAGTCAGCTAATGTGCCCGCGCACGTTTTTAGTGACGTTTGTAATGCAAAACTTTGGCTATCAAATGTATTAGAAACACAAAGTGCAACATGCTAGTGCTGCACTTTTAACCAAACCATATTTAACTAAACTGTGCTTAATTAAACGACGCTTAACTGTGTCTAACTAAACGGTGCTAACAAATATTAGCAGTTATTTTCGAACTAAATCTGCAATAAGTGCAATGCCTTGCCCAGTAGCGCCAGCAGCCCAAAGCCCAGTACCATTACCGTTATAAGCAGCAGCAAGGTCGCAATGTAACCAGCCTTGACCGGTATCACTAACAAAACGCGATAGGAAACCTGCAGCATTACTTGCACCACCTGCACCACCACCTTTTTGCGTGCTACTGTTAGCCGTATCTGCAAATGCTGAAGGACAATTATCTTTATGCCATGGTTCCAACGGCAACTGCCAAGCTGGCTCATTTACGCTTTCTGCCGAAGCTTTTGCTTGTTGCATTAATTTTTCATCTAATGAAAAAATCGCGGTATAAGCAGCACCTGTCGCCATCATCGCTGCCCCCGTCAGTGTTGCTGCATCAATAATCAAAGGAGCTTTAGTTTCACTTGCTGCCATTAAGCCATCAGCTAAAACAAGACGCCCTTCTGCATCAGTATTGGCTACTTCTACAGTAACACCATTTTTATAAGTTAAAATATCGCCTAACCTATAGGCATGACTACTGACCATGTTTTCAGCACAACATAAAAATAGCTTCACTCGGGTTTTTAAACCTTGGCGAATAGCTAGTGCCATAGCGCCAGCAACTACTGCAGCTCCGCCCATGTCACACTTCATTTCAAACATGCTTGCACTTGGTTTAAGACTGTAACCGCCACTATCAAAAGTAATGCCTTTACCAACTAAACAAGCTGATACTGGCGCATCTTCATCACCTGTTGGGTTGTAATCTAAAGTCAGTAAACAGGGCGCATTATCACTACCTTTACCAACATTATATATACCGGTCCAACCCGCTTGAACAAGTTCTTCACCCGCAATAATAGTTGATGAAACATGAGCGGGAGCTTGAGCTGTTAGGTAGTCACGAGCCAATTCAGCCAACTTTTCTGGGTAAAGTTGTGATGGTGTTTGGTTTGTTAAATCTCGACTCCATGCATATACCGCTAATTTATCATTAAGTGCATTAATAAGGTCTTTTTCACCGGTAAATTCAACATTAGTTAATTTGCCAACACAAGTAAAACCTAAAGCGAAAGTCCATTGATTATCACTATTCCAATCATCGCCTGACAAGCGTGCTTGTTTCACACCCATTTTTTCAATTTGTCGCCCTGCTTTTTGAACATCTCTTAATTGATCGCTGTTATCTTCTTTTAGTGAAATAACGATATCATCGCCAATAATTTGCACTAAGTTATTTGATTGCCAACCATTATCGGTAGGTACTGTTGAAAGTAAAATATTGGTTACTGGATTCATCTTATTCTCTCTAAAATTTTTCTTAGAGTTTACACTAGCAGTTAGACAATTTAACCTCTATGGCATAGTAAACCTGATAATGCGATGTAAAGAAAATGAAACTATCGGTTAATCACGCAACATTAATAAAACGTTATAAACGATTTTTAGCTGACATAGAGTTACCCAATGGTGAAATAACAACCATACATTGTGCAAATACAGGCGCAATGACTGGCTGCGCTACGCCAAATAATCGTGTGTTATATAGCACCTCTGATAATGCCAAACGAAAATATCCATTTAGTTGGGAAATATCACAAACTCATTGCCAAAATAATATTTGTGTAAATACATTGCGAGCCAACCAATTGGCCGAAGAAGCACTTAAAAATAATGTGATCTCTGAATTGTCTGGATTTACCACGCTTAAACGCGAAGTCAAATACGGTAGCGAGAATAGTAAAATTGATTTCTTGCTGACATACAGCAAAAGCCAAGATGCCTATGTTGAGGTAAAAAGTGTCACTTTATTAGAGGGGGAACAAGGTTATTTTCCTGATGCCGTAACCACTCGCGGACAAAAACACCTAAGAGAACTTATTGAAATGGCTGAACAAGGCAAACGAGCCGTATTGCTTTTTGCTGTTTTACATAGCGGTATATATTCAATAAAGGCAGCTAAACATATTGATCCTAAATATCATCAACTGTTACTGCTCGCACAGCAAAGCGGTGTAGAGATTATTGCCTATAAAGCCATTTTCACCGAAGAGGATAAGCAAATATCGATATCTTTAACGCAACCAATCACTGTGATTTTCGAATAAATTCAACTAAAACAAGATCACTAGAAATGGCGTTGCCTACAAAAGTAGACGATAATTATTGACTAACCATATAAAAAATTGCTAAAAAAGCTAACTTGCAGATTATTGCTTAGTGCTAGCAATATTCATCAATCACTTAACCGATTGATTTACATGGTAAAAAGTTTTTTATTCTTTTTTACTTGAATTATAGAGTCTGCAACTCAATATAGTCCTAGTATTTTAAGACTATTAACAATTGGCAATTGCAACTGAGTAAGGCCAATACGACAATCGGTCGTGAATGTTTAGGTCAAATTTAGTCTATGTAGCATTAGGAGATTAGCATGCCAACAAATAAAGCATTAGGTATCTTGGCACTAGCCGGCGTTGAGCCATATCAAGAAAAACCTAACGAAGAATACATGAACGACGAGCAACTAGAGCATTTCAAAAAAATTCTAGATGCTTGGCGTATACAACTTCGTGAAGAAGTTGACCGTACAGTAACGCATATGCAAGATGAAGCAGCAAACTTTCCTGACCCTGTTGATAGAGCGGCACAAGAAGAAGAGTTTAGCTTAGAGTTACGTACCCGTGACCGTGAGCGCAAACTCATTAAAAAAATCGAAAAGACACTTCAACTTATTGAAGAAGATGAATTTGGATTTTGTAAATCTTGTGGCATTGAGATTGGCATTCGTCGTTTAGAAGCACGTCCAACAGCTGATTTATGTATTGAATGTAAAACGCTTGCTGAAATTAAAGAGCGTCAGTTAGCTGGATAATCTCCACTCCCTTTTAGCTAATTAATTCCATTATGGAATGTCCTATTGAACAACGATCACGGTATCACTATCGTGGTCGTTTTGCCCCTTCTCCTTCCGGTTTTCTACATTTTGGTTCACTTATCGCAGCACTTGCGAGTTTTTTAGATGCCAAAGCCAACAATGGTTTATGGTTAGTTCGTATTGAAGATATAGATCCACCTCGTGAACAAATGGGTGCCAGCGCAGATATTCTCAAGACACTTGATGCTTATGGATTACATTGGGATGAAGAGGTACTTTATCAAAGCAAGCAAAGTGCGCTTTATCAAGAAGTATTAGCCTATCTAAAAGAACAAAAATTATCCTACGCTTGCCAGTGCACCCGCGCTGAAATCAAAAAAACTGGCGGAATATATCAAGGCCAATGTAAAACTCTAAATCTAGTGGAAACTAACAATGCGATTCGCCTAATCAATAAATTTGGCATTTCAAAATATCAAGACCTGATCCAAGGCAACGTACAATGCGACAAAGCACTCGCCCAAGAAGATTTCATTATTCATCGAAAAGATGGTTTATTTGCCTACCAATTGGCGGTAACTGTTGATGATATTTTTCAAAATATTAGCCACGTTGTACGCGGCTGCGATTTATTAGAGCCAACCGCAAGACAATTAACCTTCTTTGCAACATTAAACTGTTTAGCACCACAATATGCGCATGTGCCGTTAGCAGTGAACTCGGCAGGTTACAAATTAAGCAAACAAAACAAAGCGACGGCCATTGATGTAAAAAGCCCTCAAACGGCTTTAGTAGCGGCGCTGAACTTTCTAGGACAACAACCTCCTAGTGAATTAGAAGCAGAATCAAAAGAAGCAATAATTACCTGGGCTATTAAAAATTGGCATTTAAACAAGGTACCAAAACAGCAACAAATCATCCTTTAGTGGCAATTAAAAACGTCATTTATATTCACTATTTTCACCGTATTTTCATTCTCTTTTGCCCTTAGCTGTTATATCATTGCGCGACGTTTTTACCGTTATCATGCCTATGAATGAGCATAATGACGGTGAATAATATAAAGTAGTTTCAATTCAGCATTTATTTCAGAGTCCAACATTATCAAAAGTGTAATTAACTTGTGTAAAAAAATCTTCGGCACAGCAAGCACGTTATCAGGTGTAACAACACTTTTGCCTGAGCCACATGTCTTAACACGTGACCAACACCCTGTTTCCAGAAAACAAATTAGCCCAAGTGCTTTAAAAGTTCTCTATCGCCTCAACAAAGGTGGTTACGATGCCTATTTAGTTGGTGGTGGCGTTCGAGATTTATTACTTGGTTTAGAGCCCAAAGATTTTGATATTGTCACCAATGCAACCCCTGAGCAAATTAAAGCCTTATTTAGAAACTGTCGCTTAATTGGTCGACGCTTTCGTTTAGCACATATTGTTTTTGGTCGTGAAATAATTGAAGTTGCCACCTTTCGGGGCCATCACGAAACCGCTTCAGAAAAAGAAAAGCGTTGCCAAAAAACATCAAAACAAAATGATGAAGGCATGTTGTTGCGTGACAACATTTACGGTTCAATTGAAGAAGATGCTGAGCGTCGAGATTTTACTATTAATGCGCTTTATTATTCAGCGATTGACTTTACCGTTCACGATTTTGCTGACGGCGTAAAAGATATTAAAGCTCAAAAGATACGGTTAATTGGCGATCCAGAAACGCGTTATCGTGAAGACCCTGTACGTATGTTACGTGCAATTCGTTTTGCCACAAAACTTAACATGGAAATTAGCCAAGAAACTGAAGCGCCAATAAAAGCCTTAGCGCCGCTACTTGAAAGTATTCCTGCTGCACGTATGTTTGAAGAGTTTTCAAAGCTATTTATTTCCGGAAAAGCTGTTGCCAACTTTACCATGCTAAGAAAGTACGATTTATTTCGCTACTTTTTTCCTGCGCTTGATGAAATGCTCAATAACAATGAACACCTCCATGCACAAGCTTTTGTTGAATTGGCGATGCATAATACTGACAAACGCATTAACAGCGACCAGCGTGTAAACCCTGCATTTTTATTTGCAGCAATGCTTTGGTACCCTTTACAGGAAAAAATTCAAGCGGCCAAATCAGCAGAACACCTTTCTCCGCAAGATGCTTTTTTCGCTGGTTTAGGCGAGATAATGTCGGTACAGCAGCAATTCATTTCAATTCCAAAACGCTTTCAGGCGGTAATGAAAGACATTTGGATACTGCAAGACAGATTAACCAAACGCGATGGTAAAAGAGCTTACAAATCCTTTGAACATCAGAAGTTTAGAGCAGGATACGATTTCCTATTACTCAGAGCACAAATTGAAGAAGGCACTTCAGAGGCAGTGAGTGATGGTAAGTTAAACTCTTTGGCTAAATGGTGGACAGATTTTCAAAATGCTTCACACGAAACGCAGCAGCAAATGATAAAGTCTTTATCTCAGCCTCGTTCAGGGACTCGTCGCTCACCAAGAAAGCGCCGTAAACCACAAGCTAATACGCCAAATGAATAATTCGACAAGTTCTGTATTTATAGGTATTGGCAGCAATTTAAACTCACCTAAACAACAAGTTATTACCGCGACTACAGCGGTTAATAATATCGATGGTTGTCAGGTAGTAAAAGCTTCTTCAATATATACCAGTAAACCAATGGGTCCTCAAAACCAGCCAGATTATGTCAATGCGGTGATAGAAGTCTCAACCACGCTTTCACCTATTGACTTATTAGACGCTTTACAGACGTTAGAGCTAAACGCTGGCAGAGAACGAAAAAACGAACGCTGGGGCGCACGAACATTAGATTTAGATATTTTACTGTTCAAAAACCTAACGATTGCAGATGACAGGTTAACTGTACCTCACTATGGTATGAAGCATAGGGAGTTTGTCCTATTACCTTTGCATGAAATTGCACCACAACTTGAATTGCCTGATGGCGACAACGTTTCGCAACTATGCAACAATATTGACCACAACGGTTTGCTAAAAGAATCAGCTATCGTTTGGTAAAAATTATAATAAAAACTAAGACATAAGTACCTTAAAACTCGTACCTTCGGAATAGAAATTATGGCTAAAATAACAACGTCCACTTTGCGTAAAATGAAAGAACAAGGACAAAAAATATCTACCATCACAGCTTATGATGCAAGCTTCGCCAAGCTTTTTGATCAAGCGGGAATTCACGCCATTCTTATTGGTGATTCCCTCGGTATGGTTTTACAAGGACAAGACGATACCTTGCCTGTAGATATTGAGCATATGGCTTATCATACGCAATGTGTAAAACGCGGTGTTGAAGAAACCTTAATCATCAGCGATATGCCTTTTATGACATATGCGACAACTGAACAAGCTTTTACCAATGCAGCTAAATTGATGCAATCTGGCGCCAGCATGGTAAAAATGGAAGGCGGTTCTTGGTTGGTTAATACCATTAAAGCGCTGGTAGAGCGTGGTATTCCAGTGTGTGCCCATTTAGGTTTAACGCCACAATCAGTTAATGTTTTTGGCGGCTTTAAAGTTCAAGGACGTGATAACGATAAAGCATTGCAAATGATAGAAGATGCTAAAGCATTAGAGGCCGCAGGTGCACAACTTTTAGTACTTGAGTGCGTACCAAGTGAACTAGGCAAAGCAATATCAGAAGCAGTATCAATCCCTACTATTGGCATAGGTGCAGGTAAAGATACTGATGGTCAAATACTCGTAATGCATGACGCATTAGGTATTTCATGCAGTTATATGCCAAAATTCTCACGTAATTTTTTAATTGATACTGGCGATATTAAAAAGGCAGTTGAACTTTATATTGATGAAGTGAGCAATGGCAACTTCCCAGGCCCAGAGCATATTTTTAAATAACGACATTGTCTTTTGAACTTATACTAGAATTGAACGTGCATTTATGAAAACAGTTAAAGATATAACCGAACTTCGCCAACAAGTTTTAAAGTGGCGTCAACAAGGCTTACGTATCGCCTTTGTACCGACTATGGGCAACTTGCATGCTGGCCATATTTCATTAGTGACTAAAGCGCGCGAGCATGCAGATAAAATTGTAGCGAGCATTTTTGTCAACCCAATGCAGTTTGGCGCCAATGAGGACATCGAAAGTTACCCTCGTACTGTGCAAGCTGATCAAGAAAGACTCATTGCGGCGGGCACTGACTTACTGTTCACACCGACACCTGATATTATTTACCCCAAAGGGCTAGATAAACAAACTTTTGTAGAAGTGCCTAATGTATCTGACGGATATTGCGGTGAAAGCCGTCCTGGCCACTTCAGAGGCGTTTCTACCATTGTTTGTAAACTCTTTAACCTTGTTCAGCCAGATGTTGCTTGCTTTGGTTTAAAAGACTACCAACAAGTGCAAGTTATTCAAACTATGGTTGATGACTTATCACTACCTATCGAGATTATTCCAGTAGAAACAGTGAGAGAAGAAAGCGGCCTCGCACTGAGTTCACGCAATGGTTATTTAACCGCAGAAGAAAAAAGCATAGCGCCAGCACTGCACCAGAATATTCAATGGCTAGCGAGCGCCATTAAAAATGATACTGACTTTATCGGCTTAGCACGTAAAGCAGCGGCTTTCATAAATAATGCAGGGCTTAAAACTGACTATATTCATATTTGTCATGCAAGAACTTTACAGCCCGCAAGTGAAGACGATAAAGAGTTGGTCATTCTAGCGGCCGCTCATTGTGGAAAAGCACGCCTGATTGATAACCTTCGAGTTTCATTGTAGTTTCAATGACCTAAACGTTGTTTGGGAGAGGGGCTCAGTAGAGTTCAAGGTTAAATACCAAAGCGGCGATACAAATAAAAAAAGAAGTGCTTAGCACTTCTTTTTTTAAAACAAAATTGAGGAGTAAATTTTCACTAAGTTATAGAGGAGTCGTCATTGCTAGCAATTGAGGCAAAAAGGTTTCACTTTCTAATGCTAACGCTCGTTGCTCAGTTAAAATATTAGCAAGTATTACCTTTGACGTTAATGGGTTAGCTAAAACCACTCGAAAGACCAATGTCTTTCTCCCCTGATATTTAGCCACTTCAATACGTGTTCTTGAAACAAATGATTTACCATTTTCGCGCTGACGCTTTTGAATAAACTTAGTTAATTTATCTAACAGGAAATTAACCTTTTCTTGCTCATCAAGAGCCGCGTTATCTAATAACTGTTGAGCTGACTTTGGCACGTAACGATAAGTTAATAAACACAGCTCTGGCCTTGTAACCAATTCAAAATCAACTTGCTCTGTTATTAAATCAGCAAAATAGTGCGCTTGTTCAATAGCTTGATTTATTAGCATTTCATAACCGGGGCGACTAATAATATGCAAGCTAGAGTAAACCAACATCGCCATACCAGGGCGAGACCCTTCAAGTGTATGGCTACCTAAATCTTTTGAACCTTTTCGTAAAATATATTCGGCATGATGTTCAATCGCGGTAACCGATCCCGGATTTTTGAAGACAACTAAACCAGCTCCCATAGGCACATACATTTGCTTATGGGCGTCAATAGTTACTGAATCAGCACGTTCAATACCAGCCATTAAGCCACGATATTTATTTGATAATAATGTCGCGCCACCCCATGCTGCATCAACATGAAAATGACATTGATACTGCTCAGCAATATCAGCCATTTTGGCAAGAGGATCAACATTACCTGTTTCAGTCGTACCTGCTACCCCAATAATAGCGAGCACTTTAATATTATTAGCTTGCAAACGTTGGCATTCAAAAGCGAGCTTTTCACAGTCTATTTTATTATTTTCGTCAGTTGGAATAGCAATAACGCTATCTTGACCAAGCCCTAAAATATCAGCCGATTTTTTCAGTGAATAATGGCCACGCTCCGAAACTAAAATAGCTAAACCTTCGTAACCATAATGCTTTAATGCCGCATACAAACCTGAACGAGCAATGCCTTTAAACTCACCATCTGCTTTTAGTAAATTATTACGCGCCACCCAAAGTGCAGTAATATTAGCAACAGTGCCACCTGAGCAAAATGCGCCCAATGAGTGATTAGCGCTATGCATCCAAGCATCATAAAACGCATCATTGTCTTGATAGACCAAGCGGTGCATCATGCCTAATACTTGGCGCTCTAAAGGGGTAAATGCTTTTGAGGTTTCAATTTTCACAAGGTTTTGATTTAAACCAACCATCAATTTAGATAGCGGTAAAATAAAATAAGGTAATGCTGAGGTCATATGGCCAATAAAACTTGGACTTGAAGTATGTACTGATTGGGAAACAAGTTTATCGAGTAAATGATGCATATGATCAGAAACAAACGATGGATCTTCAGGAATTTGTGAACAGGCAAAATCTTTTTCAATATCTGTCAGCGCATTTTCACTGGCCGCAATATGATTGCCAAGAAACCCTGCTAGGTTTTCTGAGATTTCTTTTTCGATTAACCCTAAGGTTGAGTCAGGTGCTTCTGGAATCGTAAATATGCGATGTAAAGCCGCCTGAGTTGCTTTAGCGGTGCGTTTGCCCGTAGTCATACCGTGTCACTTTTTAACGCCTAATTTCACAAAGGCATATTGAAATCTAAGTTCGGCACTTTAATAAAAAATGGCGCAAAAGTCTCGCTTTTTATCACCGAGGTAAATCAAGCACCTATAGTTGCTACATATAACAAACCTAATTCAACAATCGCTAAACTACTAAGTGCCATCATTAGTACGCTTCTTTTAATATTAGTGGCCATTTTCTTATACTCTTTGATTTAAGTTAATAAGATACAATCAAGAAACAGACCAAAGCTGCAATGCACTGATATAAAAGAATTAATTACCAAACAAAAGTAACACTGACTTTTAAATTTAGCGAAATAAACTAATTATTAGTAGGTAATATAGTGAAATTCGCCATATCTAGTTATTAGTGTTTGATGAGCAATTGAATTTAACAAATCTTCAATTCAAAGCACTGTTGGCCACTGGCTTTATATTTGGCTTCAAAAGGTGTTAGTGCCTCACTATCGTTAACTTCACTAAGTTGGCCATTTCTACCAGCAATTTGTGCAGCCTGTTTGAACTCTTCAAGATAAATAGGCCAATTACTACGTAGGATAACTTCATCGCCAATAGAAATTATTTCAGGAAATACCGCACTGCCATGCCAACGGCGCTGAATATGTTTGGCTTTAGGCCAGGGATTAGGGTACAAAATAAAGTGTTTTGCAACTTGCCAGTTTTCAGCAGCAACCATGCGGTAAAAATCATTTAAATCTGCACGAATAAGATAATAGTTATCAGCTTGAACATTAGTTTCAACGTTGCGATTTATTCGATGCGCTGACTTATCAACGCCAATCACTAGTGCCTCAGGGTACCTTTTAGCTAAGATACGCGTACTTTGTCCGACACCACAACAAGCATCGAGAATAATATCGCCAGCAAAGTTTTTTACCCGCTCATTAATCTCATAAAATGCTTCTTCAGTATGTGCTTGATAAGGCTTTTTTGAACGAGAATTCAAATGCTTTTTTACAATGTCGGCCAATTTCTCATGAGGACCGGGCTGATTGGAAACAATCGCTTTTGAATCACCTATGGGTGCATTTTTATCTAACATATTTTTCTCATCTAAATAATTTGTACAATCGCTAATACCAATACGGCAACTAAAACTACGGCTAAAGTTACAGTTAAAAATAAACTTAACTTCTTAGCCCTGTGCCTTTAGATATCAGCACCATGGCAATGGTAAACAACGTAGTAATAAAAACGACCAATACGGAAAATGCAACGGTTAAACTAACATCTGAAATACCAAGAAAACCATAACGAAAGGCATTAACCATATAAACAATAGGGTTTACCTGAGAGACACCTTGCCAAAATTCAGGTAACAAACTAATAGAATAAAATACTCCACCTAAATAAGTTAGCGGCGTTAAAATAAAGGTAGGAATAATAGAGATATCATCAAAACTATTAGCGAATATTGCATTGATTAAACCGCCTAAGGCGAAGGTAGCCGAAGTTAAACTCACCGTTAAAATAATCACCCAAATATTATGTATTTGAATATCCGTAAAAAACAATGCTATTAAGGTAACAATTAAGCCAACCAAGATACCGCGAGTCATACCGCCGCCAACATAACCCGCCACAATAACCCAATTAGGTACCGGTGCAACTAACATTTCTTCGACATTTCGTTGCCATTTAGCACTGAAAAACGAAGAAGCTACATTAGAGTATGAGTTAGTAATAACACTCATCATAATTAGGCCCGGTACAATAAACGACATATAGTCAAAGCCGCCCATCAACCCTATACGAGAGCCAATGAGCTCGCCAAAAATAACAAAGTATAAACTGATGGTAATAGCAGGGGGCACAAGTGTTTGCACCCAAATACGCATAAAGCGGTGAACTTCTTTATACAGAATACTTTTAAGCGCAATACGATTAACAGCAAACGACATATTATTGCGCTCCTTGAGTTGAATCAGTTGTTTTGGCATTCACTAAGTTAATGAAAAGCTCTTCTAATCGGTTTGATTTATTACGCATGCTCAATACGTTAATGCCTTGTGCCGTTAATTGATTAAAGAGCGCATTAATACTTTGTGATTTTTCAATATCTACCTCAACGGTGTGTCCATCTATCATTCGGCTGTCAAAACCCTCCAGTTGTGGAGTGGGAGCACCTTCTTCAACATCAAGCACAATAGTTTCACGATCAAGCTTGGCCAATAAAGATTTCATATCAGTATTTTCAACAATAGTGCCTTGGTCAATAATAGCAATATTGCGACAAAGCATTTCTGCCTCTTCAAGATAATGAGTGGTTAAAATAATAGTGATGCCTTGCTGATTAAGTTCGCGCAAGAAATCCCACATTGAACGTCTCAGCTCAATATCAACACCTGCCGTAGGTTCATCAAGGATCAGTATTTTAGGTTGATGCATTAAGGCTCGAGCGATCATTAAACGGCGTTTCATACCGCCTGATAACATACGCGCTGCATCGTCTTTTTTATCCCAAAGTTCGAGTTGTCTTAAATATTTCTCAGCACGTTGGTGTGCTAATGCTCGGTCAACACCGTAATAACCCGCTTGATTAACAAGAATACGTGTAAGTGATTCAAACTGATTAAAATTAAATTCTTGCGGTACTAAACCAATATAACTTTTAGCTTGTTCTAATGCGTTATCTATACTGTGTTCAAAGACCTTTACCGTACCTGATGTTTTGTTTACCAATGAAGTGATGATGCCAATTGTGGTAGATTTTCCCGCACCATTTGGCCCAAGCAATGCAAAAAAATCACCTTTTTTGACGGTTAAATCAATGCCTTTTAAAGCCTCAAAGCCGCCCTTATAAATTTTTTTCAATCCTGAAATTTCTAACGCATTTTGCATGACAATCGACCTTCATTGGGAGAACAGTATTTATATGGGTTATTGAGCTATTTTCAATGGCGCTGTTGATTTAATCGACAAGATAAATACTAGTGTATTCATTTCCTTAGTATTGTTACTTCAAACATTTTTACTTTATTGCCTAAATTTAAAATTCGGCAACAAAAAAGCCTGCTAGTGCAGGCCCTTAACAATTCAAACTTTAATAGCTATCTATTTAGATGCTCTTGATACATATTCACCAGAACGAGTATCAACACGAACAATTTCACCTATTTGGATAAACAAAGGTACGCGTACAACAGCACCAGTCGCCAAAGTAGCTGGCTTGCCGCCAGTACCCGCAGTATCACCTTTCAAACCGGGATCTGTTTCAGTTATTTCAATTTCAACAAAATTAGGTGGTGTAACAGAAATAGGTGAGTTATTCCAAAGCGTTATGGTACAAATATCTGACTCAACTAACCATTTTTTGGTGTCTGCTACCGCTTTTTCGTCAGCTGCTATTTGCTCAAAGGTCTCATTATTCATAAAATGCCAGAATTCACCGTCGGCATATAAATAAGCAAGCTCAATTTCCATTACGTCAGCGCCTTCAACAGAGTCGCCTGACTTGAATGTTTTTTCGAGCACTTTGCCCGAAATAAGTTTACGAATTTTAACGCGGTTAAAAGCTTGGCCTTTACCTGGTTTAACATTTTCGTTTTCTAAGATGTTGCACGGTTCGCCGTCAAGCATTATTTTAAGCCCAGCTTTGAACTGGTTAGTACTGAAATTAGCCATAAGTTACTCTTAATTCACACAGAGATTGATATTATAAATGCCGCAGATAATAACCCAAATCAGCGATAAATTGCACACTTCTTGGCAAAAAGAATTAGCAAATGTTGTTACAGATCCAAATTTACTGTTGGAGATGCTAAATATTTCTCCTGATGAATATTTACAGCACTTTAATGCTCGGCAATTATTTCCAGTACGCGTGCCCCGCCCTTTTATAAAAAGGATGGCACAAGGCGATTTTAACGATCCTCTTTTAAAACAAGTTATGCCTTTAAGTGATGAGTTTATTACCACACCAGGTTACTTGTCTGATCCGCTTGAAGAACATAATACGGTAGCCGAGGGCTTATTACATAAATACAAACATCGCGTACTTTTAATTGTAAAAGCGGGTTGTGCAATTAATTGTCGATACTGTTTCCGCCGTCACTTTCCTTATCAGGATAACAGTCCAAATAAAGCCAGATGGCAATCAGCACTTAATTATATTAAAAACCACGCTGAAGTTAATGAAGTTATCTTTAGTGGTGGCGATCCGCTAATGGCAAGTGATGAGCATTTAATTTGGCTAATTGAACAAATTGAAGTTATTAGTCATGTAAAAAGGTTGCGCATACATACTCGCCTTCCGGTAGTGATTCCTCAGCGTATAACGCAAAAATTGATTACTAAGCTCAGTATTAGTCGACTAAAACCAACCTTTGTTTTTCATGTTAATCATGCAAATGAAATAAATGATAACTTTGATAAAGCACTTGAACCCATTCGTGCAGCTCGAATAGCGATGTTCAATCAAAGTACTTTATTAAAAGGGGTAAACGATAATGCCCAAACACTTGCCCAGCTTAGTGAAGGCTTGTTTGATTGTGGTATTCAGCCTTATTACTTACACATGTTTGATGCAGTGCAAGCAGCAGCACACTTTGATGTTGGTAATAAAAAAGCGATTGAAATAATGCAAGAGTTGATGGCTATTTTGCCAGGATTTTTAGTGCCTAAACTTGTTAGGGAAATTGCCGGAGAGGCTAACAAAACACCGATAAATCTGAGATAATTAAAATAATTTCAACTAAGGCAATTCATAAAACACTATGAGTAAAAATGTAAACCAACAACTTGTTGATAATATATCAATTATTTTAAAAAAATCATTAACGGCAGATGCAACTTTAGCAGACTTACGCGAAAAGAAAAAAGCGGGCTTTAGTGCAATATTTAAAGCTGACGCGGGGTTTTCTTCTTCAGCCGATACTTTTCAACCCTATGTTGAAGAAGTTGCCAACGACCTACTTGCTTGGCAACAATCTCAAGATCAAAACAGCTTGATAAGCCTAGTAAAAAAAATTGAACAGCTTTTCATTGTTTTAGGTAACTTTGAAAATACTCACAGTTAATCAGGTTAGTTATAGGTGCATTTCAAGCTGATGGGCTGTTCGTTGTGAAATAACAGCTAACGAACAGTCATGCTGCTCGATAAGCGCCAATATATCTAAGTTCAGCTCATTTATTATATTTAAGTATTCTTCAAAATTTGTTGTTTCTACATAAGATAAAATATCTAACGCTAAACCAAGCGTGGTAAATTGTTTGAAATGCACACGTAGGGGCGTTATCGCTATTTTTTGGTGCGCAATAAGTAGTTTTTCAACATCTTTTAACAGCGCTGAAATATTTGATTTTTTACAGTCAACACTTAAGAAAAGTTTCGGCCTAAAGGCAATTCGCTCACGCTCTGAATAGTTTTCAATTTGCATATCAACAAACAGCGCATTAGCGATATGTAAAACAGTTCGGTCTAAAGTTCGAATACGTGTTGCACGTAATCCTATTTCTTCAACCACACCATATTGCGTACCCAAGCGACAGAAATCACCAATTTTTACTGGCGCAGATGTATATAAAGTGATTGCACCAATAATGTTTTCCACTGTTTTCTGAGCGGCTAATGCAATTGCTAAACCACCAATACCCAAGCCAGCCACTATGGTTGTTGCGCTAAAACCAAGGTTTTCAAACCATATAAGTACCGCACAAAGTGTGACTAGCGATTTAATAACAGTGCCAGCAGGACGAAGTAAGTAAACAGCTAAAGGTTTATCTTGTGATATAAAATAATCAGCAAGTTTAACTTTAAGTAAATCAACAGCGCGAAAGGCGAGCCAGATCCAAGCAAGTGTAAGCAAAGTAGCGCCTTGTCCTACAGCTTGGGCAGCCAATGTTAAGTTTTCTTCAGCAAAAAAGGTGCGTGTCAGGATAACGGTTAATAACAGTGCTAATGGCTTTTCAATAAACTGCTGGGTTTCAATTAATATACTCGGCCATATTTTTTTTGCTATACGGCTAACAAACCAAGTGATAATTTTTGCAATAATAAAATACATCACCAACATCAGAATATAATAGACCCACTGCCACAGCATGACATCGACAAAAGTCATAGAAGGTAAGTTTTTTGATAACCACTCGCCAAAGGGCGTATAGGCGTATTCTTGGCTTAATAGTGGAATTTTTTCTACTGTCGCATTAGAAATTTTCCAAATTTTTACTTTGTCTTTTTCTCGCGGTATGCGCTGGAGTAAGATATTAATATTGCCCATTTTTGTTGATATCTGACCAACAAAGTCTCGATAACGTGGTTGGGCCTCTTTTAGCTTCCCTAAAGGCGACATACTAATGTTTTGTAGATCGACCCACAATGTACGATTTAAAACAACATAAAGCTGACGAGCGAGCTCTTCTTTCCCTACAGCTAAAGTACTTTTGTTAAGGTTCCTAAAATCAAGATAGTGTGCAGCTCGTTCAAAGTCATTAGCACGAGCCGCTGTTAAATAGCCTTTCATCGAGCTTTGAGGTTGACCGCGGTTAAATTTATCTTCTGGAATTTCTACATAAGTAGCATCAACAATATCGGCTTTAGTGGTAAGGTTTTTTTTACTTAAGGATGAAGCTGCGACCGTTTCAGTTGCTAGAATGTCTTTTAATCTAATGTCTTTAGTTTCTTGAGCGGTAATTGGAGCCATGATAAAAAAAGAAACGATTGAGATTAACGAAATGAAGAGGGATTTCATCCATATATTCCAAAAAACTATGATAATTCATATTATCAAGTTCATTTAAATAAATGTACAGCTAGAAATATTGTAATATCAAGTTGATTAAGTTCTTTCCCACTCAGCGAGAATTAAAAGGCTTAAAGGCAAGACTTTGATTTTGATAATGGTTATTCCCTTATCAAAATCAATAACGCAGCATGTAAGCCTTTCTCTTTTATTAGGTACTCGCCCTCTGGGAGCTTGCTGGAT
>PJEL010001547.1_pt1 | contig 22890 bp, 17 predicted proteins | sample 1853271 | NCBI WGS metagenome assembly PJEL01 (sample SAMN08108733, study PRJNA415343) | Invertebrate metagenome, whole genome shotgun sequencing project. | host: Globobulimina | place: Sweden: Gullmar Fjord | collected 2015-08
TCACAGAACGACAACCGCTCTGGAAATCTGGGATAGTACAGATGGTTTGATTGATATTTTTATCAGTGGCGTTGGCACCGGTGGAACTGTGACCGGAGTCGGTGAAGTGATCAAGCAGAAAAAACCTTCTTTCAAAGCGATCGCGGTTGAACCAACTGACTCACCAGTGCTGTCCGGCGGTGATCCGGGGCCGCATAAAATTCAGGGAATCGGGGCTGGTTTTGTTCCCAAGGTTCTAAATGTTGATATCCTGGATGAAATTGTCACCGTTACGAATCAGCAGGCCATTGATACAGCTAAAAACCTGGCAAAAATGGAAGGCCTGATGTGCGGTATCTCGTCGGGAGCTGCTGTATGGGCTGCATTAGAAGTGGGGAAACGTCCTGAAAATAAAGATAAACTGATTGTTGTCTTGCTGCCGGATACCGGAGAACGTTATCAGAGTACCGCGCTTTTTGAACAAGCTTAAGCAGACAAATTACCCCGCCTGCCTGAAATTCTGATAAAGATTTGGAAGATTTCCCCAGAGAGAATAATCTGGGGAGACTTTTTTTAGAATTGGCTGTCGTTCCAATGATAGCTTGTTTCGCCATAGATATATTTGATCCACTGGCTGAAAAACTCGTTTCTATGGGATCGCCAGCGATTGACAGGGTTCTCTAAGTCGATATTGACAGGATCTTTTACGTCGGTTCGTTTTTGGGCTTTGTCTCGGCAGGACTCTTCGACCAATCGACCAGAATTATATTCCGGGTGCCCCAGATGCATAAGCAACCTTCTGTCAGCTGTTTCAAAAATCGCATATCCCGCATCTTTAGCATGTCCTAAGAGATTTATCTTGCCCTTATCCCTTTCTGATTCAAGTAATTCATCAGGATATCCGGAATGTCGGCTCTGCGGACATTGATAAATATCGTCGAGGTCGCCTGTGATTGGGTGACCCGGGATTAAATTGTCTATATTGAATACACCAAACAGTTTGGTATCAAAAGGTGTTTTTTCAATTCCTATGGTTTTCGCCAGAGCCATTCCGCCCCAGCAGATCCCCAGGGTGGAGATGATATTTTTTCTGGCAAAATTGATAATACTCGTCACTTCATCCCAGTACTGAACCTCTTCAAAATCAAGTTCTTCGACCGGGGCGCCGGTGATGATCAAACCGTCAAGGGGTTTGTCTGAAATGGCCTCCCGAAAGGTCACATACAGATCGTTTAAATGCTCCTGGCTTGATGAATGATATTGATGCATGCTTAATTTTATCCAGACTGGAATAATCTGCAAAATTGATTTCCCTAAAGGGTAGAGCAGGTTAAATTCATAGGTCTGGACGTTGGGCATAATGTTCAGGATTCCAATGCGCAGGGGGCGAATATCTTGTTTGGCCGCTTTTTCAGAGGATATGCAGTCAATATTCGTCGACTCCAATGCGGCTTTGGCATGATAGTGTTTAGGAATTATAATGGTCATTAGTTACGATTTCCTAATGTTCGACTCTTTTTTTGCAGAGCTCAGGTTTAATACCTGGCCGATAGGCGTCCTGTCATGCCGGGCACCGATCCCAATCAAATATTTTCCCGGATTTTTACCCTTCAACAAAGGATCGGCTCATAAATTAATTCACATTCTGTTTGCAAAATGTCCAGTGTTTTGGGGACTTTTGCGAATAGTTTATGTGACAACAACGTGTTTCCTTTTCCGGCGACGTGTTTCTGTAGAAACACTGGACCAATGGGAAACACTTGGTAATTTATGAACGATCCCTAAGCTAACAAACAATGAGGGTGAGAAGCTAGTCTCGGTTACTGAGTTCCAGCATTTTCTCCAGAGCTTGTCTCGCCAGGAGTTTTATATCCTCGGTTATGCTGACCTGATTGACTGTTTTTCCGTCGATCAGGTTCTCCAGAACCCATAAAACATCACCCGGGTAGACCTGATACATTGTGGAACAAATACATGAGGTCGGATTCAGGCATTCAACATGTTTTTGTTGTTCCTCTGCCATTTTTCTGGACAGTCGATTCACAAGGGATAGCTCGGTGCCGACAGCCCAACTGGAACCAGGTGCACTTTCATTAATAATATCGATTATTTTGTTTGTCGACCCTGAGTAGTCAGCTGCCTGAACGATCTCTTCCGGACACTCCGGATGTACAATCACTTTAACATCCGGAATCCGATTTCTGACCGCATCAATTTGTGCATTGGTAAATCGGCAATGAACCGAACAGTATCCATCCCACAATAGCACTTTTGAATTCCGAATCTCCTGATGCGACAGTCCACCATCCGTCAGTTCACGCTGCCATAAACAGATCTGATCTTTTTCAACCTGCAATGCATTAGCTGTGTTTCTCCCCAGGTGCTGGTCCGGGAAAAACAGTACTCGCTTGTTCTGAGCAAGTGCCCACTTTAGTATTTTATCTGCGTTTGAAGAGGTACAAACCGTACCACCGTGTCTGGCACAAAAAGCTTTCAGTGAAGCAGTCGAATTTATATAAGTGACAGGAATAATAGAATTTTCTCCGCAGATTCCGACCAGATAATCCCAGGCTTTTTCAACATTCGTCGTATCAGCCATGTCAGCCATGGAGCATCCTGCCTCAAGGTCCGGCAGCATGACCGTCTGAGTATCGTTAGTGACAATGTCTGCACTCTCTGCCATGAAATGCACGCCACAGAAGATAATGTATTTTGCGGTACTCTTGGCAGCTTGTTGAGCGAGATAAAGTGAATCTCCTGTAACGTCAGCGAACCAGAATGTGCCATCCTGCTGGTAGTGATGGCAGAGGATTAATAAATCGTCCCCAAGCTTCTTCTTGGCTTCAGTGCCCCGTCGTTGAATTTCTTCCTGACTTAATTGATAATAGAGGGGAGGGATGCTTTGATTTCCTCTGGTGATCGGAGGCTGTCTGACATCCTCAGCTGCGGATGGGATCGGTTTGTTCAAAATAAGCTCTCTCAAAAAAATGCAACAATAGAAAACAGTGCTGCATCTCAGGTTAAATTGAAAATGGGTGGCTTTTAGACTGGGAAAGGATTCTCAAATTTATTGGGAAGCTCTTTTTCATCATTCAGCAAATCACGGATGGTTATATTTTTTAACACATCTTCCTGAGCCTCTTTTACTTTTTGCCATACCGGGCGTGTGACACATCTTTCGACGCGGTTGCACAAGGATGGCATTGTCAGGCACTCGGCAGGGGAAAGGCATCCTTGCAATGATTCAACAATCTGCAGCATGGTGATCTCTTCGGGAGCTCGCCTTAAAACAAATCCTCCCTTTGCTCCTCGTAATGCCAAAATAATATCCTTATTTTTCAGATCCAGCAGGATGTTCTCCAAATAAGAATCGTTTAATTCCTGTTTGGCGGCAATTTCCCGTCGCTTGGTGGGTCTAACTTGGTAATTATGGGCAATTTCAAGAACCGCCCTAACTCCGTATCGACATTTTGATGAGAGTTTCATAGTGGCCTATATATATAGTGTTGTTTAGATCAATTTAAAGCTTATATAAGTCAAAAATGCCTGATTATTAATGTCAACTTATGTTGTCACTGCGTTATTTAATAAATAAGACCATACCGGTTCCGTCAGCAGCGAAATGTTGACTAAATATATGGGGATTATGCTATTTATTTCTGTTTTCTGCAATACTATAATATTCTGAAAGATCGGTAAATTGGTTATATTGTGATCCGGAGAATGTAATATCTCATAACCTCAAAGAATTAAGGTACATTTTGGAGGGGACATCCAGTGTTTCTCCTATTTTTATGATGGAGCTCATCGGATCTTATTCAGAATATTATTGGATATTCCAAAAAAAACGCGGATTTTTGAAAACAGATCATGTTGATGCGTTTAAGAACAAACCAACATTACCAATCCAGGGAGAAGATGTCTGCTGAAGATATGTCTTACACCTTGCCGGAGATCATAAAAAAGGCTAAAAATTATGAATTGTTAAAATCCAAGGAGAAATGATGAAAATAATTCGCTTTATTAATGATCAAAACACCGAAGTGCTGGGCTGTGACTATCAGGATGGATCTGCAAATCTGCTAGAAGGCGAGATTTTCGCTTCACTCACAGATACAGGACGTCGAGTGCCGGTTAAGAAGTTGCTCGCACCTGTTGCCCCAACCAATATTTTATGCATTGGGCTGAACTACCATGAACACGCCGAGGAGACAGGGCTGGAGCTACCGATGTACCCAACACTGTTTATGAAAAATATTGGATCTATCACGCATCCCGAAGATTCCATCGAGATTCCCCTTTGTTGCAGGCAGAAACCGGAAGTGGATTATGAAATTGAGCTGGCTGTGGTTGTCGGAAAATCCGTTAAGAATGTCTCAGTAGATGACGCACTGAAGTGTGTAGCGGGATACACTGTTGCAAATGATGTTTCCGCCAGACGATGGCAGGGCAAGGCCGGTAATGGGCAGTGGGTGCGAGGGAAAAGTTTTGATACATTTTGCCCTGTTGGACCTTGTCTGGTGACTCCGGAGGAGATTGGTGATCCTCAAAATCTGAAACTGGAATGCAGGTTGAACGGTGATGTGATGCAGCAAGCCAATACATCAGATATGATTTTTTCCGTGGCAAAGATCATCTCATATCTCTCACAGGATACCACTCTGGTTCCCGGGACAATAATTTTAACCGGCACTCCAAGTGGTGTCGGTTTTATTCGAAAACCGCCGGTATATCTGAAACAGGATGATCGCATGGAACTTGAGATTGAAAAAATCGGGACGCTCGTAAACCCTGTTGTTGAGTTGGATGCATAGATATCAGGCTGTTATTCCAGCCTCTTCCACTTGTCGATACTATTTTTTTTCATCACTTAAAATATTAAATAAGATTTCAGCAAGAAAGACAAGAGGAAGAGGACCCCGTTTCCGTTGCTGTTCTGCCAAATCAACTTCGCTCCATTCCAAAACCTATCTAAAGGTCGGCTTATAAACTAGTCAAGTGTTTCCCATTAATCGAGTGGTTCTCATTTGCATTAAAGAAACACGTCGTCTGAAAAGAAAACACGTTGCTGTCACATTCTGTTTGTAAAATGTCCGGTGCTTTTGGTACTTCAGGGTCGGTTTAAAGATTACTTCACGTTCTGCCTGCAAAATGTCCGGCTTTTGCGAGTTTTAGAGACAGATTAAGTGAAGTTATTTTTAAACGATCCCAATATAAATAGATTGTGTGAAGTGTTTTATGAACGATCCCTAAATTCAAATTTTAGTCACCCAGCTGATAGAATCCAACTATTTTTTTTATGGATCGCACTTTCCGGTTAGAATTTTGCAGTAGGGTCATCTATTACTGTTTGCCTGATTGAAATGCTGTTTTCCGGGGAAATATATTTCGTTTCCGATCTTTTTATATCGTATCTCCGGTGATATTGCTGATAAGGCGCTTAGGCAAGTCTTCATCTAATCAGGTTTAAACGCCCGAGTTTGTCCGAGTCGCTTCGAAAGAAATGCCCTGAAACCCTTTTCTGACGGGGGTTATCGTCTCAAATAATTTTTGATAAACACCAAACTCCGCCATGATCATGTTTAGAAAGAAAAAGATAAACATCAATAAATGGGTCCAGAATAATCTGTTTGGCATAATCCCAATGTCAGCCGCCGTTATCGATAGAGATTTTAATTTAGTCAAAGCGAATAAGGCATTTGAACAGAAGTTCGGGTCATGGAAAGGTAAAAAATGCTACCGAGTCTATAAAAACCGAGAATCCATGTGTGAAACCTGCAAAGGAGCGGCAGCCTTTGAGGATGGTAAACCACGTGTAAATGAAGAGGTGGGTTTTGATAAGGCAGGAAAACTAACCCGGTATATCAAACATACAATACCTATTATTGAGGATGATGGTAGTGTTCCTTTTCTGATTGAAATGGCCACAGATATTACAGAGGCTGAACAGATCAAACAGGAATATCAAGTACTGTTTGAAGAAGTTCCATGCAATCTATTTATTATCGGCAAAGACTATAAAATTGTTCGGGCAAACAAAAGAGCAAAGGATATGTTTGGTAATGTTGAAGGCCATTATTGTTATTCAGCATTAAAATCTAGGGATAGCAAGTGTATGGATTGTACGGTGAATCGAACTTTTGACGATGGTCTGGTTCATTCCGGCCATTCAACAGTCAGGAATAAATACGGAAAAGAAGTGCAGTTACATGTGACCGCTGTTCCTTACGACGTTGAGAACGGACACTTTGATTTTATTTTGGAAATGGCCGTTGATATTACACAAATTATAGAGTTAAAGGATGAATTAAAACTGTCGAACAGGCTGATGGAAACAATGATTTCGGCTTCTTTGGACGGGATTATCGTTACCGATCAGATGGGTTCAGCAACGATTGTCAATAAAGCCGCATCTGACATCCTCGGGATTACAGACCCGGTGAGCTTGAAAGAAAAAGATCTGGCAAACATGTTTCCTGAAGCTTTTCTTGATGAGGTTGCTGCGCAGTCCGGTCCAGTCTATCTGCTGGAAACGTTAATAAAAACAATCTCCGACAAATTTCTTCCGGTCAGGCTGGTGGGGATGAACTTGAATGTTGAACGTAAGATTGTGGGCAAGGCATTTTGGGTTCAGGACCTTCATGAAATCAAAAGTCTGGAGTCGGAGAAACTGGAAACAGAACGCATGGCTGCCGTAGGGCAAACAGTTGCTGGATTGGCCCATGGTATCAAAAATGTGTTAACCGGAGTGGAGGGAGGAATCTATTTGTTGAACCTGGGTTTGAAAAAAGGTGTCGCAGAACAAATCACAACTGGTATGGAAATGCTCAATCGCAATATAAAAAGAGTCTCTCTGTTCGTGAAGGAGTTTTTGAACTTCTCCAGAGGGCAGGATATAAACGCAAAATATTGTGATCCAAATGCCATTGCGAAAGATGTTGAGGATATGTACTCAATTAAAACCAAGCTGCTGAAAATTGAGATCAAAAGTGACTACCAAGACGATATGTCTCTGGTGCCATTGGATAGTGGAAAAATCCACGAGGCGCTGTCCAACCTGGTGGGCAATGCGATAGATGCTTGTCAAATAAGCGATAGCGAAGAGCAAGGTAAAATCGTGATTCGTACGGTCGAGAAAAATGACATGATTATCTTTGAAGTGTCTGATAATGGTATCGGTATGGATTATGAGGTCAAGAAAAAAGTGTTCACCAATTTTTTCACGACAAAAGGACTTGGCGGAACGGGATTGGGTCTGTTAGTTACAAAAAAGAATGTTCAGCAACATGGTGGTATAATTGAACTAGATTCTGAATTAGAGGTTGGCTCAACGTTTCGGATTATTTTACCCAAAAATCGATTGCCAAAGATACAGGAGATGGTGCCGTCAAACAGTTTTTTTTCAAATAAGGAAACGTAATTTGAGACACTTTTCAGGTAGTCCTTGTCAACATTTTGGAACTCATCGCCGTGCACTTAGGGATCGTTAAGAAATAACTTCACTTAATCTGTGTGCATAGGGATCGTTAAAAAATAACATCACTTAATCTGTCTGCAAAAGTCCCAAAAGCCGGACATTTTACAAACAGAATGTGAACTAATTTATTAGCCGACCCTGAAGTACCAAAACACTGGACATTTTACAAACAGAATGTGAGGTAATTTATGAGCCGATCCTTAACTGTGACGGCGAGTCGCTCACCCAAAATTGGGCCGGTTTCAAACACTGTCGGAGGGCACAAAGGTTTATAGTATAGTTCCATAAGAGCGAAAATGTGAAAAGCAACTGCCGATTAACAAAAACGTTATACAATGGTCTTACATGAATAAAATGGGTCAGAAATTTCTAATTCTTTTTATCAGTTCAGGAAGTGATAATTATCAATCGATTGCCGAAGGGCTAGCAAAGCAAAATAACCCAGATTCGGTTTATGTGATGGGGGCGACCCTTAAACGAACCGAAATGTCTTTAACTTCAGACTCAAAAGATCGTGAAGGTCGCATCGGAAACCTTTCAGGGGCTACTCCCATAATGGAAAACGTTGATCTTTATATGTTTGACCTGATTATCACGATAGGCGATTCGGACCAATTCTTAGAACTGTCCCCTCCTGCCATGATACCTCATATTCACTGGGAAGTGCCCTCGCTCCAATTTTCTCAATCAAAAGCGGAAACCGAAAAAACAGTCACAACAGCAACGAAGATAATTACTAAAAATCTTGAGACCCTATACAATTCTGAGCTGCTAAAGGCGCTGTTTGATATCAAACATAATTTGAAGGCAATATTAGACAATCTGCTTGACGGGGTCATGGCCCACACAAAAGACAGGATCATATTTTTCTTCAATAAAGCGGCGGAAACAATCACAGGGTATAAGCGGGAACAAGTGTTGGGTAAAGACTGTCACACCGTTTTTCCAGGAAGATTTTGTGGCGGCGATTGTGAGTATTGTGAGACCACAACAATTGAAAATAAACGCACTGTCACAGAAAGGTCGGTTGATTTTACTAAAAAGGATGGACGTAAACGAAATCTGAATATGTCAATCATGTCTTTAGCTGACGAGAATATGTTTGATATAGGCGCGCTGCTTTCTTTCAAAGATGTGACTGAGCTAGAGATACTAAGAAATAAAGTCAAACATCATCACTCAATTGGCCAGCTGGTTGGAATAGACCCTAAAATGCTTGCCGTTTTTGACCAGATAAAAGAGGTGGCGCCGGTTAAGGCCTCCGTCCTTTTACAAGGGGAAAGTGGCACTGGAAAAGAGATGGCTGCCAAAGCGATTCATGAATCAGGGCCCCGCAAGAACAGACCATTCGTTGCGATCAACTGTGGCGCACTACCCGAGGGTGTTCTCGAAAGCGAGCTTTTTGGACATGTTAAAGGCGCATTCACCGGTGCTATCAGAGATAAAAAAGGACGTTTTGAATTAGCGGACGGTGGCACGATTCTATTGGATGAAGTCAGCGAACTATCGCCGGCTATGCAAGTCAAGCTTTTACGGGTTTTGCAGGAGCAGTGCTTTGAAAAAGTGGGTGGGGAAAAACTGATACACGTTAATGTGCGAATCATCAGCGCGACGAATCGTGACCTGAAACAGATGATCAAACAAAAACTATTTCGAAAGGATCTATATTATCGATTATGTGTTGTCCCTGTGGACCTGCCGCCGTTGCGGGAGAGACATCTCGACATCCCCATGTTGGCAGAGTTTTTCCTGGAGCAGATTGGTAAGGAGATGAATTCATATATTCTCTCCATCTCAAATGAGGCGACTGATGCGCTATCACAGTATTCATGGCCCGGTAATGTTAGGGAATTGCGAAATGCAATAGAGTACGGCTATGTTAAATGCTATGATAATTTGATCCGCCTGGAGCACCTTCCTCCAGAAATTATGGACAATCTCAAGAAAAAAAAGAAAAAACCTGGCCCCCAACCAAAGCTAAAGAAAGAGGATATTCTGACCGCGCTCTCAAAAACTGCTGGCAACCGCAGAAATGCAGCCAAAGAGCTGAAAATAAGCCGTGCGACACTTTATCGATATCTCGACGCATATGGCTTAAATTAGACAGTCACACGGTTATGATAACTACCGCAATTTGTCGCCTGATTCAGTCTTGGAGCGCTACTAATCTGACTTTCCTGCTTTTTTTTTGCTTTTCTACATTTCACGATATCAAAGGGTCAGAAAAAAAAATTCTGGCCCTTTTAGCAAAAAAAACATGTGTCTCAAAAGTGTTTAGAATTAAACTTTGTGAGACACTCCCTCCATCCAAAATTTAATCACGAATTAATTTACCCCCGCCGTTATTGAAATTCAGCTTGTTTATTTTCCCAGAAAAATCAAAACAAAAAAAAGTGTCCATAGTTACTGGATGATTTATCTCTGGACACTATATAGGGCTTTTTTTGAGACAGCTCGATAAGATATTGAAATAATGTCTGTTATTAAAATATTCCATCTTAAAATCGGCTGGCATGTTTCATGCTGAATGAGAAGCCGTAAAAGAATTTCTCGAAACTGATTCAGGCACAACCTCTCTTTAACAACATGGCGAAATGGCTGAGAGTAAAAAAGAGCTAATCGATAAAAATCTGAAAAGAGTCGTCGACCTTTGTTATGAAATGCTCGAACTCGCAGATCATGGAGATCTTTTTCGGACGGATAATGGATGCGGCATTCTCTTTGGGATCCTGAGAGATGACGCCTACAAGATCAGAAGAATCGCCGAGCAGGAGATAAAGCTGCATGATACACGAAATAAACGAGGAAAACGCAAAGGATGATCTCGCTCTGCCCTGCATGAAATGTATTGTCAAAATTATATAAACGAATCGTTAATTCCTTGTTAATAAAAAAATGAGTAAGACGAATAAAGTTTTAATAGTTGATGATGAAGAGGATGTCCTAATTTATCTAACTGCACTTTTCAGAGAACACGGTTTTGAAACAGTGACCGCCGATGGCGGCAAGAACGCTCTAGAAGTTGCCAAGAGCGAAAAACCACAGGTCATCACACTGGACATTACAATGCCGGAGCAATCCGGGATAAAGACGTTCCGGAATCTAAAGAGTGATGATGAGCTGAAGGAGATTCCGGTAATTTTTGTGACCGCTATCGGAGATTCGATTGGCGTCATCAAAAAGCAGTTGGAGGGGTATCCGGAACCTGAGGGATTTATTGGAAAACCCATTGAACACGATAAACTGATACAGATGGCAAGGAGCTTGATCGTAAATCCCTGAACGGGATAAATATCTGATGTTTTAAACTGTCACAACATTTTTTTCATAGCTGTAAAATGGTTAATTTGGACTGACCAACCGAATTGAAAAGCCAGTTTATGGGCTATTAGTTTGGTACTGGTGCACAACAGAAAACAAGCCAAGGAGATTACATGAAAAAGCTGGTGATATTGGGTTCCGGAGCTGGTGGAACCATGGTTGCTGCGAAAATGCGCAAACAACTCAGTCCTAGTGAGTGGGAGATAACCATTATTGATAATGATGATATTCACCATTATCAACCGGGTTGGCTGTTCATCCCTTTTGGTATTTACAGCGCACAAGATTGCATGAAACCCAAAAGAGATTTTATTCCCAAAGGTGTCAATTTCGTGCTGGATGAGATTGTTGGTCTGCAAACAGATAAAAAGGTAGTGGAGTGTAAAAAAGGAAAATATTCCTACGATTGGCTCGTGGTTGCCACCGGTTGCAAAATTGCTCCTGAGGAAATTGAGGGCTTGGAACAGTGGAAGCCGGATATGAATTCAAATATCCACACGTTTTACACACTGCCGGCTGCAGAGGCTCTTTTTGCGAGGCTGAAGTCTTTTACGTCCGGACGTCTGGTTTTCTGCATCCCTGAAGTACCATTTAAATGTCCGGTGGCACCCATTGAGTTTCTGTTTATGGCAGACTCATATTTCAAAAAACAGGGTACCCGGGATCAGATTGAGATTGAACTGGTGACGCCTCAAGATGGCATTTTCACCAAACCGATTGCCACAGGAATCCTGGCAGAGCAAGCATTGGCGAGGAATATCAAAACGACGATCAACTGGGATCTTGCAGCAGTCAACCAGGAAGAGAAGTTTCTGGAATCCCATACCGGTGACAAAGTGAACTACGATCTGGTGGTTTCTACGATGCCAAATATGGGGTCAGAGTATATTGATGATTCAGGGCTGGGTGATGGTGCGGGTTATGCGATCACCGAACATGGTACACTTCGTGCCAAACAGGCCGAAAGCATTTACGTGGTAGGTGATGCGACAAACGTTCCCACCTCAAAAGCCGGATCAGTTGCCCATTTTGAAGCAGAAATCCTGACAGAGAATCTGACCCTTGAAATTCTGGGTCAGGAACCAAAAGCTGCTTTTGATGGTCATTCCACTTGCTTTATCTGTTCTGGAGATGAAAAGGCCTTCCTGATCGATTTTAACTATAAAACAGAACCGCTGCCAGGTAAATTTCCGTTTCCCGGCCTGGGTCCCTTCGAACTTCTTGGAGAAAGTGTCTTTAATTATTGGGGGAAAATGATGTTTAAATGGGTTTACTGGAACCTATTGTTAACAGGGCAGGAACTACCAATTGAACCTCAAATGATTATGGCCGGCAAACATATGCCAAGGGTAATGTCTAACGGAAGTAAGTAGCCAGCTGCGGAGAAAATCATGGAAAATGAAAAATTAATACTGGAGAAGATCAGCAATATAGAAGCACAGCTCGAACCCTTGGTGAGACCGACTCTCAGAAATCAGGAACTCAAAGATGATCTGATGCCGTTAATGAACCAGGGCATGGCAATGCTGATCGAAGAATTATTGGATGTCGGTTCGAGTTTCGATTTGGGTGATTTTTTTGAAATGATCAAACAGGTGATGAGATCCACCAATAACATCAATTATAGCCTGAAACAGCTGGGCAATGTAATTGAGTTTATTCAGGATGTCGAGCCGCTGATGAAGTCAGCTGTACCACAGTTAATCGGCTATCTGGATAATCTTGAAAAGACGGGTGTTCTAAGGATTATCGTGTCCGCTTTGGATGTTCGTGCCAAGATTGCAAAAGCGTATAGTGCCGATGATATCGATGACATCGGTGATGGATTTGTGGTCATGCTGGGACTTGCGAAGCAATTGACTGATCCGAAATCGGTTGAGTTTATTAATAAACTGATGGGTATTCCCGGGGATATCGACCTGAAAAATGTCAAAAGCGCAGGAATGGGCAAATTGATGACTGCCGGTTTTGATAGTGAGATACAGGCCGGGCTTGGGGTGATGTTGGAACTGACCAAGGCGATGGGGAAGTTGAAGGCATAAGCCAGGAGTCATATCTGTTATGAATTTGGATAGATGTCATGGTATTCCCAATTGGCCTGCCATGACATCAACCCCATTTTCATGCAGACCCATTCATTGGATGAAGTCTGAAAGATTGATGATTGGGAGCTTTTTTAAACCTGTATCAATGGCGGATTCCTTTCGATAGCCAGTCCCTCAAAAAAGGAGAAAAAATGGTACACGCTTCTGAAAAGAAAATATTGGTTGTAGATGATGAACCGGATATCAGAATATTTGTTCGTGCCTGTTTGGAGGAAGCCGGATTTGTTGTTGATGATGCGATTGATGGTTTGGACGCACTGAACAAGATTTCCGATAGTAAACCGGACTTGATTACACTGGACCTGATGATGCCGAGGAAATCCGGAGTCGCTCTCTTGCGTAATTTGAAAAAAAGTGATGATTGGAATGACATTCCAATCATTATTATGACGGCTCATGCCAGCGACTCTTTTGGAAACAAGTATATGAGAGAGCTCAATGCCCTTGAGTCTCATCTCAAACCGCAACACATTATGGAAAAGCCGATCATTCCATCAAAACTGATATCTGTTATCAGTTCACTCTTGTCCGTGCAAACAAATGTATCGGACGGGGAGGAACGAGACAGTGTAATAGACCTCATCAGATCAGCCGATCAGGGTAAGTTGGATGAAATTAAAAAACTGTTTTCCTAAGGGTCGGCTCAAAAATTAATTCACATTCTGTTTGCAAAATGCCCAATGCTTTAGGGGGCTTTTGCAAATAGATTATGTGAAGTTATTTTTTAACGATCCCTGAGTAAATAAAGCATCTGTTTTTAAGTGGCCATGATAATTTATTGGCCTATTAGCTGAATTTGTTAAGAGCGGGGAAACCCATGTCCACTTCCTCAAAGATAAATGATCTTAAATTAAAAACAGATGATTTTTTACGGGAGAATTTAAAAAACCCACAGAAAATATCCGGCTCTGAAATCCGGTCTCTAGTTTCAGAGCTTAACCTGGGCCTCCTTGAATTGGAAATTCAGAATCAAATTTTGCTGAACGATCAGGCTCAGGGAAAACTTGGGGGTACTCATTCTGGAAAGGAAATAAAAACCACTGGTACTGGCCGGTTTTCCATCAATAGTTTCGGTTATATAATAGAAGGGAACCGAGCTTGTGCTGAAATGCTCGGTATCGAACAGGGATCTCTGACAAAAACGAAAATATTTAAGTATATTAAACGCGAATCCAAAAAACCGTTTAATCAGCATTGTCAAAAAGTCTTGGAATTGAGCGCAAGGCAAAACTGTCAGGTAAAACTAATAAACAGGGGTGGAACCGAAATTCCCATTCGACTGCAAAGTATCACCGGTATTGATCAAGATGGGAATCGGGTCATTAACTGTGAGCTGGTGGTCGATAATAAATTATTTTGATAGATAGTTCCTGCAACTTTTTCCAGTAACATCCACTATCCTGCCTCCCCGTCAAACCCATTAATCATTCTCACCTCAATTGATATTCAGTTGCTAAATTACGCTGGCTTTTCAGTAGATATGCAGCATACGCCACGACATGTGGGACTTGAATTGCACTTCCTGACGATTGGCTGCTTTGGGCACATTCTTATAGTCGTTTGCTAATTTAATAATGAGAAATTTGAATCTGCACCTTGACTTCGGAAATTCAAATACATAAGATTTTAGCTTAACCCTTTATTAGGCGACTTCAAGGCAGTGCAAAACGATCATTCGATCTGCCATATTTCAATTTAATAAGCATGTGGAAAAGAAATATTGTAATTAATTTCTGTTTAGTCATGAATCATGAGGAGATCAATGACCAAAACACCTTATCTAGATCATCATCTTTTTTCTCCGGAAAGCATCAGTCCGGAGACATCTAAGTTGAACTCCGAAATCCAGAAACTGGTAGCTAAAATGCCGCCAACCCATACCCTCCCACCACAGAAAATCAGGGATGACAGGGAGTCCGGGAAGGGGCTCTGGCCTGTGGTTCGCCTCGATACAGTTGAGGATCGAACTATTCCAGGACCGGCAGGGGACATTTTATTGCGTGTTTTTGTCCCGGAATCGGTCGAAGGGGTCTATCTGCATATTCACGGTGGACATTGCTCATCGAGCAAACGCTAGGATGGCTCAATTTCTGAGCGACCTTATTGAGACTTAACCAAGGCCATAGAACTAAAGGTCGGCTCATAAATTAGTCAAGTGTTTCCAATCAGTGAAAAGGAAACACCTTGTTGTCACGTTCTGTTTGCAAAATATCCAGTATTTTGGTACTTCAGGGTCGGCTAATAAATTAGTTCACATTCTGTTTGTAAACTGTCCGGCTTTTGGGACTTTTGCAAACTGATTATGTGGACTTATTTTTTAACGATCCCTCTGAAGTTATTTATGAACGTTCCCCAACCCAGGATTGTCAGCTTTCTACGCTGAATCTTTTTGACAAAAAATATGAAAGTAACGATAAGAAAAACAAAAACAAAGGTATTGCTCACGATCGAGTGCAAAGATATGAAACATCCGAAGCTTCAGCGATCCCGGTTTGATCAAACCATTGCATCAAACAGCTGGATGCTTCAGGAAAACAAAAAGCCGGATGTGCATGCGGATGGCACGGTGACCACGGTTTCAGTCTGGGGGCGTACCTTCGGACATCGTAAAACAGAAAATGAGATCGAAAAGATAACCAGAAATCTGCTGAATCGATCGGCACAATTTGCTGAAATAGACATCTATTATGCAGATTTTAGGTATGAGCAAGTTCCAGATGATGCCGAAGTGTTTAAACTGGCTCCGGTTTTGTTTTCGGATGACTGAGGGATTGGGTCAAAAATGCGGTTCTTGGCTCGGTTTTTTGGGAAATACTTCTAACCACCGCCAAGTTCTTTAAGGAGAACGGTGAGCCTTTTTTCCATTGCCTGGGCTGACTCTGTGAACACATGATTTTTGGTTAAATCGAGTTTGGCCACGTGTTGCATCGCTATGATGCTTTTCTGTAACATCATTTTACGTTCATCTGCATCAAAGCTGGTAAATGCCAACAATGTGGAACGGCTGAGATGGAAAAAGGGATCAGCCTCAAAACTTTGTTTAATGGGTTGGTTGGCCATTTTATGAATATTATCGCTGCTGGTTTTGAAGATTTGGCGGGCCAGAGTGACCTGGCGGTCAGAGTCATCCTCCTGCACCGCTGCATTCAGCTGAGTAAAAATATGGGTAATCTGGATTGAGTTTTTTCTCAGAAAAAGAGACTGAGTCGATTCTGGCGCTAATTTCAGAATAGCTTCTACCAGTGGGAATAAAATGGGAATTCTAGCGAAGATCTCGGTCAGTGCCAGAGAGTAGAATAGCAACTCACGTGCTTCGGCCGGTCCACAAGGCACCTTGTAATCACTTTGTTCTACCATTTTCCCCGCGGTTTGAATGTCCGCAAATTCCCAGGGAAGGGTGTAACTTGATGATTTAAACTTGCCTCTGACCTGATGTAACACTTTTGTTGCCCGGGATTTTTCCTCAAAAAGACTGTCAACCAGCTTAATTGCGTTGGCGAGATTTTTCAAATGACCTTTGTGACTGGTGCCTTCCCTCAGGGGTTTATACGTTGCTACCTGAAACCGCTTCAACCGCGATAGATATTCAAAATAGATAGTGAAGAAGCACTCCACATTGTAGAGGCTGATTCCATCACTCGTCAAAGCTATAGCCGCTTCTTTGGTGGCAGTTTTAAGTCCGGCCAATACTTCTTTACGATTGGCTGAGTTCAGCACCATTCTATAGGTACAATACGCAGAGAGCATCATTAATGATGTATTCGAAGCAAACTTATTGCCCAACATCTGGATCTTGACACGTGCCTGTCCCGGGGCGCTTTCTGCTTCTTGTCGGAGTTTGCTCATCTCCTCTTCTGAGAACTCTTTTTTCTTGAAAAATCCGAGCAGGCTTTTTTTACTGCTGGGTGCGGTGGTGGCTTCAAGTCTCCAGTAGTCGACTTTAAATGGTAACGGAAGTTCCATGGCGAGTTGCAAGTCTGCCAGTAACTTAGCGTCAGCATTGCTAGAGGCATTCTGAGCAGGCGGCTTCTGCTTGCCTCCGGTTTTTTCGACTGTGGTTCCTTGTTCACCCATATATGCTAGCTCCCATTCCTGTTTTTTGGGGTAAGTGTTCTTTAAAACGGTATCCCTGCAGAAACTCAATTAAGCTCTTTAAATATTCTTTCGTTTAATACTATAGGTAGTCGCGAAAATAAACAATCTGTTTTCTGTAAATCAAGCATAGACAGACCGCTTCGGCCTGTAACAAACTAAACTCCTGGAAATAAAAAGGAAATCGGGTGTGTTGTAGGAACTGTTTTTCAGGCAACCAGATTTATAACCCCTTGGATTGTTTATGTTAACAGTTATACTGCTTTATCTGTGTGTGGGTATTGTTTCAGGTTTTTTGGCCGGTTTGCTCGGTATTGGTGGCGGAGTCATCATTGTGCCGATGGTGGTTTTCAGCCTGAACTGGCAGGGAATAGCCGATGAGTTTACTATGCATCTGGCCCTTGGGACTTCATTGTCCTGTATTCTGTTTACTGCCGTCTCCAGTTTTCGGGCACACCACAAAAAGGGAGCGGTGCATTGGGACGTGGTCCGTCGGATTGTTTTCGGCACTATCACAGGAACATTTCTGGGTTCCTTCATTGCGGCCCGTATGGGGACAGATCTGCTGAAAGGATTCTTTATTATTTTTTTATATGGGATGACTGTTCAGCTGATGAGTAATAGAGAGCCTAAAGCAGACCGCAGCTTTCCTGGTCATGTGGGTTTGTTTGCTGTCGGCAACGGAATCGGCGCAGTGTCTGCCTTGCTTGGCATAGGAAGTGGCACGCTTTCGGTGCCATTTATGGTACGGTGTAATTTGTCGGTCCATCACGCGATTGGCACATCAGCAGCCATTGGGTTTCCGATCGCCGTGGCTGGGACCTTAGGATACATTTTTAATGGATTTGGAAATACCAATCTGCCGGAATACAGCCTGGGTTATGTCTATCTGCCTGCCGTGGCAGGCATAGCCTGTGCCAGTGTCCTGACAGCTCCGCTTGGAGTCAAGCTTGCCCATCGACTTCCGATGGACAAACTCAAAAAAGTGTTCGCGATTTTACTTTTTCTGGTGGCGACCAGAATGTTGAGCGGCACCGTACAGAATTTGATGTCTTAAGTCCCCTGTAATTCAGTTGGTTAATAAAGTCTCCATCTTGTTCCAAGATATTTATGTTGCTCCAGTGTTCTTGTGATCAGGGGCAGAATGAGGCGGATTTCTGAAGATAAAAAAAGTAAATGGTGATTATGGAACGACCGGTTAATATCAAAAAATTACCCATTTTACTCTGTTTTTTACTTTTCCTGCTGGCTGGATTATCGTCCCTGCCACAAACCACACAAGCGTCGCTTGCACCAGCTTTGACTATTAAGAACACCCCGTTAGCAAAACAGCCTGTATTCGAAATCAGCCTGATGACTTTTGCCCCCACTGACAGCCTTTTTGAATGGTTCGGGCATACAGTCCTGGTAGTAGAAAACCTTCGTAACGGGCAGTCATTTGCCTACAGTTTTGGTGGTTATTCATTCGGTACGGACGATTTACTGATGTTTTCCATGGGAAAATTCCTGTTCTGGTCTTTTAAGACAGATACACCCAGTTTGTTGAAACGTCATTGGGAAAAAGGTCGACATATTGTTAATCAGAAACTTAATTTATCCCTTCAACAGACAGAAACCATCCGTCAGCATCTGCAGCTTTCGATGAAACCACAGAACCGGTTTTACGTATACGACCATTTTAAGGATAATTGTTCCACCAGACTGCGTGATATTGTCAATGAGGCTCTGGGTGGAGCGATCGAAAGGCAATCTAGAGTGGATACAGGAAGAACGATCAGGGATTATGTTCATCGTATGACAAACCATCAGATCCTGTTCAATTTTCTGCTGCATTTTTTGCTCAGTGATGGCGTTGATCAGCCGGTTTCACACTGGGAAACCATGTTCCTGCCTGACCGCCTGATGATAGTATTGCAAAATACGATCAATCCAAAAACAGGACTTCCACTGATTAGTGACCGCCGGGACCAGATTCCCCTGGACCAGTCCCTTTATTATCAAGAGCAGGTAATTGTCCCTGATACGGCCGGCAGAGAATGGGCTGCCGGCCTCTGCATGGGGCTGATATTGGCCATGCTCGCCAGGCGGTATTTGAAAAGGACGTTTCCGGGTCACCGCACCCCAATGATCCGTTTAAATGAAGAACTATCCGCAAAAAAAATACCGGCTGTATCACAGGTGAAGTCATATCCACTGATGATCTCAGTTTTTGGGGCAGTTTTTGGTTTACTGGGGGTAATTCTCTTTTTTATGGCAGTGATTGGCGATCATCATGACGTTTTCTGGAACGAGAACTTTTTTCTGCTTAACCCGCTAACCATTACCCTGCTGCCACTGGGATTGCTGAAGGTTTTTAGGAAGGCCGGACAATATTTCGCTGGTGTTTCGCTTGTCTGTGGCGCCATTGGGGTTGTCGGTATTGTTTTAAAGATTCTGCCCATATTCGACCAGGACAACGGACAACAGATCAGAGTTCTGTTACCGATGCTGCTTGTCATCGGATTAACAGGTTTTATTGAGCTGAAGAGGTCCGCTCATTTTTAAAAGTTCAAGTTGATTGTTTGTATTTCCGGTATAAAATCGAACTGAAAAGATGCTGACTAGTTAGCTTAAATTGGATTCAAAAAAAGAGGTCGGTTTGGTTCGCTTACAGGCTGCTAATAAAAATTTTCAATGGTCATATCTGCTGAAACTCTTTAGCCTTGGAGCCAGTTTTTAATGATCGTTTGCCTGGATCAATTAATTTTTTAGAGGAATTTGATGAAGTACAGACCATTTGGGAAACTGGGGTGGGAGGTTTCCGTCCTGGGATTTGGCGCCATGCGGCTGCCTATTGTTGACGGTGACTCAACTAAAATCGATGAACCAGAGGCGACACGAATGCTGCATTATGCCATTGATAAAGGGGTTAACTATATCGATACAGCCTATATCTATCACGGTGGTAACAGTGAAACATTTCTGGGAAATGCTTTGAAAAACGGCTATCGGGAAAAGGTGAAAATTGCGACGAAGCTGCCCTCCTGGATCGTCAATAAAACGGATGATTTTAATAGTTTACTGGATGAACAACTCAGCCGTTTGCAGACCGATACAATCGACGTTTATCTGCTTCATGGGTTGAGCAGTACTCAATGGCCCAAATTACGTGATCTGGGTGTCTTGGATTGGGCCGAAAAGGCCAAGCAAGATGGACGTATTAAACATCTGGGATTCTCATTTCACGATTCAGTGGAAGTTTTTAAAGAGATTATCGACGCATATGACCATTGGGAAGTTTGCCAGATTCAGTATAACTATATGGATACTGAATTTCAGGCGGGTTTGGAGGGATTGCAATATGCTGCTGAGCGGGGGTTGGCAACCATTATCATGGAACCTTTGCGTGGCGGCCAATTAACCAGAAAGCCATCTGATAAGATCGCAGCCATGTTTGAGAATGCGCCGGTGAAACGTTCCCAGGCAGACCTGGCCCTGCAGTGGATCTGGAATCAACCAGAGGTGTCGGTTATTTTGAGCGGGATGACGGAGATGGGACATGTCGAAGAGAATATTAAAAGTGCAGAAAAAGCGACCGTTGCGGCGATGACTGCCGAGGAACTTCAGCTGATTGAAAATATCCGGTCTGAATATCTGAAAACCACGCCGATCCCTTGTACAAGCTGTCAGTATTGTATCCCCTGCCCTGAAGCAGTGCATATTTTTCAGATTTTTGAACTATATAACGATGGTCAGCGATACAAAGATAATATTAGACCTCGTTTGGTCTATAAAAATTATCTGGGTGGCAAGCAGGCGGACGCTTGTGTAGAATGCTCTGAATGCGAAGAGGCCTGTCCTCAGGAAATTCCGATCATTGAATGGCTGAAAACATGTCATGGTTGGATGATGTCTGAGCCCTAATCCAAGGATCGGTTAAGAAAATTAGTCATCAATCATTTCCGATGATTGATGAGAGAATATGTTGAATACTACAATAATGACCGCTGTCATCTTTCTTTAAATCAGGACTCACCAATAGGCCGGATGTTTCAAAATAAATCATCTAAATCCTCAACGGTTCTTTCTATCCCAAAGCTTGGTGGACTACTGCAGCGGTACGAGTGGAAGAAAGTGGCTTAGCTCTGTTATCCGAGTAAGCTTATTATTTGTCATGTTTGTTTACTAAGGCATCGATCCGTCTTTTATCTAGATTTATACCAGTTTTTCCCCCAAGCTTACTTCAATATTCCCCAATAAATACCATTTGAGCTATTGCTCTGTGGTATGTCGAAGAAAAATTTCTCTATTTTTGTCTCGATGCCTTTTTTTTAAGGATGTATAGCTATATAAGGCCGGAAATTGGGCTGGACTTTTTTCGATTTATGCAAATTACTAATATTGATTTTTTCAAAAGGTCCACTATTTCTCCCGACATTCGCGACACTAAAAATAAATTTCACGACACAAATATCTTAATTGCAAAAATGTACATCCGCTGATAATCAATATCCTCACATTTTGAGTCCCACGTTCACGACATGATGTTAGATATTAGCGACACAAGTATTTTTATCTACTTGACATTTGGCTGTTAAACCGTGTAGTCAACCGCGAGTACACGGTACTGGACGTAAAACAAGGAGCAAAAGAGGAAAAAACAGACAAGCTAATAATTATTAGTGTTGAGAAAAGCAGAGCGGTTTTTCCATATTTAAAATTGAAAAAGTCGAAGGAGCCCATTATGAGTCAGAAAATATCCCATAAATTTATCTCTATGTTGGTGCTGGTTGCTATATTGTTGTTCGGATTTACCAGTAGTCTATCAGCACAAGATAGTGATTCGGACGGGGTCGCTGATAACGTTGACAAATGCTCTGCAACGGTTTCAGGAGAGGTCGTAACCGCTTCCGGATGTACAGGGCTTCAGTCTAAAAAGAAGGCGCTTGCTTTACTCCAATCGATTGATCTGCAGGAAAAACCAAAAAAAGGTAACAAAAAAGCAAAAAAGGGTCACAAAAAAAAGCATCCAAAGAATCTGGATAAAGCAGTTAAAAGAGCTCAAAGGGCTATTGAAAAAGGTCTGACTTACTTTGTTGCCGACAATATATTGACCGAAAAAGGTAAAAAAGCATTCACACAAGATATAAAAGCGATTGCAGCTCTAAAAAAGATCAAAGAACCGGTTGTAACGGAAATCATCGCGTCTCTTGTTGATGCAGATAATTTACTTGCCGGTCAAAGCATTGCCAATTCCTTATGTAATTCCAAAGCAATTGAAAGAGCACAGAAAGAACTTACAAAGGCTCAGAAAAAAAACAAACCCATCGTCGCAATTCAACGCTTTGGAAATGCGTGGAAAATAATGGCTAAATGCCAACCGGGTCCAGATGCTGATGATAGCGATGGAGACGGCGTTGCTGACGTTGACGATGCATTCCCTAATGATCCGAGCGAATCAGTCGATACCGATGTTGATGGTATCGGCAACAACGCTGATACCGACGATGACAATGACGGTGTTCTTGATACAGCCGATGCATTCCCATTGGACGCAACTGAATCAGTTGATACTGACGGAGACCTAATCGGTGACAATGCGGATCTTGATGATGACAACGATACTGTTGCAGACACTGATGATGCATTTCCATTGGACGCAACTGAATCAGTTGATACGGACGGAGACCTAATCGGTGACAATGCGGATCCCGATGATGATAACGATACTGTTGCAGATGCTGATGATGCATTTCCATTGGACTCAACCGAATCAGTTGATACGGACGGAGACCTAATCGGTGACAATGCGGATCCAGATGATGACAACGACCTTGTTGTAGATGCTGATGATGCATTTCCATTGGACGCAAGTGAATCTGTCGATACTGACGGAGACCTAATCGGTGACAATGCGGATCCAGATGATGACAACGA
>PJEL010001548.1_pt1 | contig 22885 bp, 17 predicted proteins | sample 1853271 | NCBI WGS metagenome assembly PJEL01 (sample SAMN08108733, study PRJNA415343) | Invertebrate metagenome, whole genome shotgun sequencing project. | host: Globobulimina | place: Sweden: Gullmar Fjord | collected 2015-08
CTAAAGCAAAGAAAGGCGAAAAAGGAAATTGGTTAAAAAATAACGCTATCCCAAAAGCAGGTTTAAACAAATCTATCTTAGATAAAAATTGGCATTTATTAGAACCCTTTACTAACTATAAAGCGAAGAAAGTAAATAAAATAGCTTTTAAAGTAAATGCTCATTATACATCCTGGTAATGTGCTAACTCTTCACTCTGAGCTCAAAAACTCTAAGAGCCAACCTATGTTTTTATCTGTTGCTTACCGACACACCGATAGTGCGGATAAAAATGCTTCTAATGTTATTAAGCAAAGGGCAATAAAATTAATACTAAACTTTATTTAAGGAGTTATCCACAAAGAGGTATCTTATCTGTTTGTCAAGAGTGGAGGTGGAGCCAAAAAAAGACGCAATAAACCTTCTGGGCACTTGTGCAATGGCAGTAATAGTGAAAAAAGAAAGGGGCTTTAGCTCCTGGAAGCTCTATGCTAAAGCTAAAGAGTAGTTCACCCTAGAAGTAGAGTGTAGGCTAAAATTTAAAATAGTTAACTTAAAGTCTAGTTTAAAAAAGGGCTAGAGTAGGCTCAAATAGATTGGTCTCTAAAGAAATGTTCTTAAGTTAAAGTTTTGCTAGGTGGGATGTATTTTTATTAGTTATAAAAAAAGAAGATATTCGATACTGATCTAAAAATTAATCAAGAAAAACCCAACTAAATTATTATATAAGCTATAAAGAAAGTCTTTTTAGAAGTTACACTTGTCTTTATGCTTTTATTCCTAAATCACTAGCTTTTTCATCTTAGTTTTAGTTAAGAGTCGAAAGCAATGCCTTTTTTGCACAAAGTATAGATTTTTAATAACATCCAGCATGATTGATTAGCTTAATATATATATTTATGTGAATTTTATATTTATCCAACTATGCTTAAAAAGAACATATTTTTATTTATACTGCTTTCTATCTCTTTGCAAAAGAGCAACTATGCAACTCTACACAATAAAGACGGCAATACTCCCCTTCATCTGGCTATCCAAAAAGGATATATGGATATAGCCCTAAAACTTCTAGAAGCTAAAGCGAATCTTAATGTACAAAATAATGCTGAGAACACTCCCCTTCACTTGGCTATCAAAAAAGGATATAGGGAGATAGCTCTAAAAATTATATATGCTAAAGCAAATCTTAATATAAAAAGTAAATATTGCTATACTGCACTTAATTTAGCTGTTAGTAGGGGATATAAGGACATAGCCTGGGCACTCATCGATGCTAAAGCGAATATCAATATACAAAATATATGTAAAGAAGCCCCACTTCACTTTGCTATTAAACGTGGAGATAAAGATGTAGCCTTAAAACTTATATACTCTGGCGCGGATATTGAGCTAAAAAATTATAATGGGAAAACTCCCTATGATTTGGCTTCTGATAAGGGATATGAATGCATAATGAAAGCACTTGTATGGGTAGCAGATAATAAAAAATGCAGAGAGCGTGAAGAACGTAGAGTTAGAGATAATAAGCATCTGAGAACTTATGGGATTGGTCTGTTTATGATGGGCAAATCAATTGGATTTTTCGACTGATAAGATTAAACAATGTATTTATAGATATTTAAAGGAATGTGCTGTGAGTGAAAGATTGAAGCGTGTTGGCTTAATAGCAAGTGGTTAGGTATTCTTACCTTTCTATATTCATACTTTATATATATATAACACTACTTTAAATAATAGAGTTTATCCACTCTGTTCACCCTACATTATTTTCAACTAATCGGGAATATACATTTTATCTAAATACTAACCTAATTGTAAATTTATTGATTTTTTAAGCTTTCATCTAAGTGTAATGCTAAAGTATTGATATTCTTAACCCTAAAAAAGTACTTTATAAGTAAACAATAAAATTGTCCAATTCTGAGTAAAAAGAACTTTTATTTGTACTGCTTTTTGCTTTCTTTACAAAAGAGAATCCGTGCAACTCTGTATTGTGATAGCACCTTTTGCTTTTAGGATAGGATAAATAAGATAAATGTTAGATCATTTATATGTGCAGTGTTCGATATTAACTAATCAAGTAATTGGAGATATCACCTTTTCATTATTCTTCACTTTGCTACTTGATAGATGGAAAAAGCAAATATCCCTTGTGTTAACAGCCGTGAAAAAGATCTTGATAAACAAGAGAATGGGGGTTCCCCCCATTCTCTGTGCTTTTAGAAAAGGAGATCAAATGTAAGTGTGATAAATGACAGCTGTGATGATAAAAAACAATACTTTTTTAAAAAACATAAAACCCTTAATGTTATTAAGCAATATTAAGGCGTAAAGAAGCAGAAGATAAATTTGATAATGGATACTAGTGACAATAATGTTAATACATATTTAGTAGGCTTTTAAAAATAAATTATTAGAGTCTTTTTAGAAAGCTAGAAAGTATCGTCTCTCAAAGTAACAAAGCCTATTAGGTTATCTTCCTCTTCTTCTATTATATAATTATCATCCTTTTTTTCATTAAGCCCTTCATAGTCATTATCTTCTTTTTCTTCATAATCATTATCTCCATAAAGAATTATTACAGTAGCTAATATGGTTACAATAACAGAAATTAATAGTACAACTATGACTTTACTATTATTTAAAAATCCTTTTCCCTTTTTCGTGAAATTTGGAGAAGAAAGATTTACATTATTGTTTTTGCTCTGAGGCTGTAGATTAAAATTATTTCCCATATTATTTCCATACAATGGCCCCTTAATTGATTTCTCATCAAAATCTGCATTATTGCTGTTACTCTGTTGCTGAAAAGCATTAAGCTCTAAGTTATTACCAGATAAGGAGAATTCATTTTGCATAGTATTGTCCTTGTTACTTGCTGAGGAAGAAAGATTTACATTATTGTTATTCTGAATGCTATCAACTACTACAATGTTATTTAACATATACATATTAGTTAGAGGCCAGCAGAGTATCCCCACAGCTGTATTTCTACCAATATAACCGTCTAAAGATTCATCAATTGCATTTCCATTACCAACAATGCTGTGCGGATCCCATGCATTTACAATCATAACCTCCTTAAGTCGATCTCTTAACCGTGGATCTTCTAGAACCTCAGGAAATCTACCATAGCTGTTACTTTCAAATTTTTTATTATTTACAACCTCATTCTCTACAATATTTTTTATAGGATTATTAGGCTCAACATCAATGTAGGATATTGTATTAACACCAGCAGCTTTTAATTTATGTTTCCAATTTTGGAGTGCTATTCTAAAAGCAGGCAAAAATATTTCGGATAAAAAATTTCCTGGATATAATCCAGCAAAGTTCACCGTACCTACACCTGAAATTATAATCTCATTAATTGGTTTTTTACAACCACAGCAAAATATATTGCTAAATATGTTTACATAACAGTTTATTAATTCATTTTTTTTTGCACCATGGATTTTATAGTCATTACATGTATAAAAATGATCAGCTTTATAATATTTGTTTTTTTTTGTTAAAAAGTATCGAGTATCCTCCTGATTATCACTATCAAACGCGTATCCTATCGCGTTATATATATGTATACATTTTTTTTCATTATATTCAAAATTTTCAGTGCTATACTTTTCACGTTTAGCTTTATTGCATTTCTCACATTTGTCTACGGGGGGATAATGTGCCCTACAAGATATTGTTTTTAAATTAAACGGTTTATATGGGACATAACAATAGATTCCTATGTTTGGAGCGAGAGATTTTTCTTTTTCTTTTTTAAAGTGTGTAGTATAAGAGCTTTCATCCCATCCAAACGAGTTGTTAAGTTTTCTTCTTTTATAATTTTTTCTACTAGCTAATAAATTAATAAGATCGCGCTGAATAGCTGTTATAGGAACTAAATTCTTTTTTACTTTTTCACCGAAATATATTTCAGTCTTTTTAGAGAACTCAGTATACAATTCTTCTTTTTTTATAAATCCTATTGCCCATCCTGGGAATTTATTTAATTCGTCCTCTTCATTACTTTCTTCATTTGAGGATGGTAAAATATTTTCCTTGGATCTATTATTATTTTCTTCATTTCCATAGATATCTCTTAAATCTATAGCGTTTTGTATAATTTCCTTATGAGTGCAATTGCTTCGTTTAATACCTAGTTGACTCATATTACTCATACTAATAGTAGCGGACAAATTTCCAATAGAAAAAACAAAAAAAGTAAATACAGTTTTTTTCATTTCAATAATTAAGGACTATTATGCTAAAGTTATTACTGCTTTTTGTAGTAATTTTCTGATGACTTACTATACTATCAAACTAATTTTCTTACTAAAAGTTTAGTCCCGATTAGTCAAAAAATCATAAAACAGGGCTTGTGATTTTAATAAATTATAGAGGAGATGGCTTCATCTGAACAAATATAATAAAAAATATAGTTATTTTACACACAATAGGTGATTTTTAAACTATATATATACAGTTTAAGATGAAAGTATGTAGTATTCACTTATATTTGTTCTTGCCAAGAACATTTATGAGGATTAAAAAATTTACAAAAATCTGCTTTTATTTGTCACTTATAGCAACATGCTTTACTAATAATGCACATTGTTCAGATGGTAGTGTAGAGCTAACAGAAGAGCTTTCAAATAAAGAATCCAGTATCAATGATGATAATGAGATTGAGAAATCTGCTGATTATATACAGAGTATGTCTATATATGATTTAGTTAAGATATACTTCATTGTATACTCATTTATATTTATTGGATTTTCTGTTTTATTTGCCATAGATAAATCTTTCTTTGATTTTTTAGTAAGAAATAGTGGTTTGAGGAAGGCTAGAGGAGAAGTCGAACGGTTACAAATATCTTTTAGATATATGCACCTCAACGATTTTGACAGCTTAGATAAATATCAGAAGCTTAGTAAAAAAAATCTTAATGATATAAAAGCTTTTGTAAATGAACAACAAAAACGAATGAAAGGATCTAGTGAAACTTTTCGTAAATCTTACAATTATATAAGTTTACATTTAAAAGAGAAATGTTTTTTTAATAAGCATGTTCTTGGGTTATATAATTCCATTAAAAACGCAAAGGATAGCGAAGATAATATAAAAGGAAAAATCAATAAATATTTAAAAACTGAAGGTATCACACTTACTGGAGTAGGAGATAAAGAACTAGATACTTCTACAGTTAGTCTAGATGTTAGAGTGCCTCTACTTTTTCTAAATAATAAAGAGAATAAACTAAGTTTTTTTAATGTATTGAAAGCTTTTTACTCTGTTCTTAGAGACGAGAGAAGTAATTATTTCCTTAATAGGTATCATGGGTTAGGGTCATCGTTTTTAAAGTTCATTAGTGAAAGTGTGTCAAGTTCTTTATACTTATACATAGACGAATCTTATACTGGAAATGATAAAGCCGAGGTATTAAAATACCTGAAAATAAAAGGTCATGCCACGTCCTAGTTATCTAAAATATAAAAGCCCAAGCTATATTAAAAAAACTGACATAAATATCAATAATATACTTACAATACTCATTCTGTATATCCAACAGAATTAATTTAGTATTTATAACGGAGTAAAATTGTGCCTGTAGTTCATTGCGGTATTACTTGGGAAAAATTCTTAGGGCATCAGAGGTCAAGGCTCTCCTTTGTTTTATGTTGGGAGTATGCTTGAGGAGCAAACATGATATTTGAAATATTAAAGATAACCTGGCTCTTTTCTATAATCTCTGCTTTTTGCATTCCAAGTTAGTGTGCACTATTCTATTCAATGGCTTAATATTTTTTCCCACTATTATATAAGTTGAGATCTTAGGCGAGCTACCCTAGACAATGTAGATAAACAAGTACTACTGCTATAATGGATACCTATCACTTGAGAGGTTATATATATTTTGTTTTTGTCATAAAGTAGAGGTTTTTTTGATTAAAGTAAAGATTTCTAATAATCTGTAGTAGATTAACTTATTTTAAAGTATATATTTATGTAATTATTAATTTTTCTAATTATGATTCAACGCCACATGTTTTTGTTTATATTGCTTTCTGCCTCTTTGCAAAATAATAACGCTACAATGCTACTGACCAAGGACGACATAGCAATGAATCTGGGAGTAACCAAGAGCCAAGTAGAAAGCAACAATAATAACCCATACATATGTCAACAGGCAGACCATATGGCAATGATGCAGGAGACTAACCAATATAAAGAGTACGTATCTATGGAGCAATATATAGCGGTAATAGAGCAGATAAAAAAAACAGAAGAAGAAAATGAACAACTAAAAAAATATCTAAAAGTAGCCCTACTACCAGTTGCAAGAGCTGGTTTTGTAGACTTTTTGGCAAAAACTGTTAGTATACTAAAAAAACACGGAGTAAAACCTCAAAGTGGCTATAGGGAAAATATAGACAGGGGTATAGCAGAAGAGCTAGCAAAACAGATAAAAAAACACAGTAGCATAGCTATAGACACTCTTATTAGTGCTTCGGAGTTAAAATCTAACTCAGAGTACTTGTTTAAAGGGGAAACCCCTTTTATACATTACGCGGTTAAGTTTGGTTTAGAGCATAGTGTTAATCAGCTAATAGTTGATGGTGCTGATGTCAATATACAAAACAATAATAATACTACACCCCTTCACTTGGCTGCATTTAACGGACATAAAGAGATAGTTGAGCTACTTATAGGCGCTGGAGCTTATATTAATAGAACAAACACTAATGGCACTTCCCCGCTTCACTTTGCTGCTTATCGAGGACATGAAGAGATAGTCCAGCTACTCATAGATTATGGTGCTTATATTGATATACCAAATAATAATTGGCAAACCCCACTTATCTGGGCTGCTTATAATGGGCATGAAAAAATAGTACTCGCACTAATAGGAGCTGGTGCGAATCTTGATATACAAACTACTAATGGCAATACGCCACTTCACTTGGCTACTTTTAGAGGACATAAAGAGATAGTTGAGCTACTGATTGTTTCTGGAGCTAATATTAATATAGCAAATAATAATGGTGGATTCCCCATTAATTTAGTAGTTCAAAAATGATATAAGAAAATTTAGGTTAGAGCAAAAAAGAAAAATAAAACATATCCTAGCTAATACTAACATAGCAGGTATTTTAATTACCTCGATGTTGGCCTAAGTAGTTTTATATTTAAATGTGATTTCTCAGGTGGATAAATATACCTCATAACTCTATTGAGGAATTGTTTTTGTTTAAAGCAAAGATTTTAATGGTTCATAAGCTTGGCTAACTGGGATTAATGCATATTTTTGTATAAAATTTGAATTTTATCCAATAATGACTAAGAAGAATATGCTTTTATTTACAATACTTACTTCCTCTTTGCAAAAGATTAACGCTACAATCCGAGTCAATAAAGACGACATAGCAATGAATCTGGGAGTAACCAAGAACCAAAGCAACAATAATAACCCATACATAGGTCAACAGACAGACCATATGGCAATGATGCAGGAGACTAATCAGCAGAAGGAATACATACCTATGGAGCAATATATAGCGGCCATAGGGCAGCTGAAAAAATCAGTATTAGAAAATAAAAAACTAAAAAAATATCTAAAAGTAGCCCTTAAACCAGTGGCAAGAGCAGATTTTGTAGAATTTTTGGCAAGAACTTTTAACACATTAATAAAACATGAAATAAAACCTCAAAGTAGCTATAGGGAAAACATAGACAGAAGTATAGCAGAAGCACTATCAAAGCACATAAACACCTACAGCAACACAGCCATCGACACTCTTATTGGCTTAGAAGAATTAAAAATACCTAAAACGAACCCAGAGTACTTGTTCAAAGGAAAAAACTCTTATATGCACTATGCGGTTAAGTTTGGTTTAAAACATTGTGTAAAGCAGCTCATAGTTGATGGTGCTAACATCAATATAACAAACAATAATGACACTACACCACTTCACCTGGCCGCCTTTAGAGGAGATAAAGAGATAGTTGAGTTACTTATAGTTGCTGGAGCTGATATTGATAGGCTAGATAATAATTGGCAGACCCCCCTTCACTTTGCTGTTAATAAAGGACATAAAGAGATAGTTAAGCTACTTATAGATCAATGTGCGGATATTAATATAAAAACTAAGAATAGCACTACATCCCTTCACTTTGCTGCTTACAACAGACATAAGAATATAGTCCAACTACTTATAGATGAAGGTGCTTATATCAATATCCAAAATGATGATGGCAATACACCCATTCACCTAGCTGCCTATAGAGAATATAGTGAGATAGTTGAGATGCTTTTGCGTTCTGGTGCTGATTTTGATATCCCAAATAATGATGGAAAGCCACCATTCACTTGGCTCCCAAAAAATAAAAGAAAGAAGTTGAATTTGTATTCAAAAATACTGAATCTAAATTAGAAGCTCAAAATCAAAGCATATCTGAGTTCGCCTCAACACTAACAGGTACTCTCTCTTACTTTTAACTTAGTCTAAGTAGGGTTAAATGCAAAGGTGATTTTTTATAGTGATTATACTAGTATAGTGGGGTTTTCTCTGAAAGGCTTTAAAATCCAATTAAATAAAGCTTTAAGCTATGTTCTTAAGCATATATTATAAGTAAAAGATTGAATAATATTTACTTGTAGCTTAGATATAGAGAATATACACCTAGTTAATTTTAAGAATTGCCAAAAAGGCCTCTTGTGGAATTCTAACACTTCCTACCTGACGCATTTTTTTCTTACCAGCTTTTTGTTTGGCTAATAGTTTTCTTTTTCTAGTAATATCCCCTCCATAGCATTTGGCTATAACATCTTTTCGGAGTGCTTTGACAGCTTCACGTGCAATTATTTTGCTTCCAATTGCTGCTTGTATTGGAATTTCAAAGAGGTGAGATGGTAGTATCTCTTTTAGCTTTAAACAGAGCTTTCGCCCCCATCGATATGCTTTATCTCTGTGAATAATTAGAGAAAGAGCATCTATTTTTTCGCCATTTAACAATATGTCTAGCCGTACCATAGCACTTTTTTCAAAAGCATCAAATGTATAATCTAGTGAAGAATAACCTTTTGTTATTGATTTGAGCCTATCAAAGAAGTCAAGTACAATTTCGGCAAGAGGAAGTCTGAATTCTAACTTTACTCTATCGCTTGTTAGATGGTCTTGAGCTTCTAGGCTACCTCTACGCTCCATACAAAGCTCTATCACTGCTCCAACAAAGTCAGTTTGAGTGATAATTTGTGCTACCATTATGGGCTCTTCAATATAGTCCAGAGTTGATGGATGAGGCATTGTAGCTGCTGATTGGACAAAGTGCTTATTACCTTCTTTGGTTGTTACGCGAAATTGAACAGAGGGAGCTGTTGCAAATACTTCTACATCAAACTCACGTGATAATCTCTCTTGCATTATCTCCATATGGAGCATCCCAAGAAAACCACAGCGAAACCCTAATCCAAGAGCCAAAGAGGTCTCATGATCCCAAACCAGAGATGCATCATTGAGCTGCAACTTCTCTAGGGCTGAACGCAAAAGATTGTACTTGCTATTTTCTATAGGATAAATCCCTGCAAAGATCATTGGTTTTACATCAGAAAATCCTTTTATCGCTTCATTACAAGGATTATCAGTAAGTGTTAGAGTATCACCAACTTTTACCTCTTTGGAGGTTTTAATGGATGCTGTTAGATAACCTACATCACCAACACTCAACTTATCTTTTGCTACTTGTTCCAACTTCAAAACTCCCAGCTCATCTACTTGATAGCTTTTTGAAGAGCGTAATAATGAAATTTTATCTCCACGCTTTAAACTGCCATTAAAAATTCTAAAATAGACTTCTATCCCCCTGAAGGCGTTAAATACAGCATCAAAAACTATAGCTTGAAGTGGAGCAGATGGATTGCCTTTCGGTGAAGGTATCTTTGTAATAATATTTTTTAACAAATTTTTAATACCAGTTCCTTCCTTAGCACTAACGTGCAATATAGATTCTACCTCACACCCAAGCATATCTACTACCTCAGCTGTTACTTCTTCTATTTGTGCATTTGGTAAATCAATTTTATTGAGAATAGGAATAATTGTTAATCCCTGCTCTAGTGCTAAATATAGGTTAGCCAATGTTTGAGCTTGAATGCCCTGTGTAGCATCTATAATCAATAAAGCTCCCTCACAAGCTGCAATAGAGCGAGAAACCTCATAGGTAAAATCAACATGCCCAGGAGTATCAATCAAGTTTAACTCATATATTTTTTGATCATACTTATATGTCATTTGTATAGCATGACTTTTTATCGTAATGCCTCTTTCTTGCTCTAAGTCCATATTGTCTAATATCTGAGCTCCCATTTGACGTCGTTTTAAAGTACCAGTTTCTTCTAGTAGTCGATCTGCCAACGTACTTTTGCCATGGTCAATATGAGCAATCACACAAAAATTCCTTTTCAAGTCCATCATAGAGAACAAATGTACATATTCCTTGTGCCAATGCTTGTAGAAAGCCACCTATTATCATATATTTGCACTACAGGTCATGAATTATTTGCTATTGTAATTAACAAAAAAACAATTTATTCTTATGGAACAATCAACAAAATCAGATGAAAAGTCACTCTATACAGAAAACACTCACCATACGGAAAAATCAATGAAACTAGCTGAAAAGGAACTCTATAAAGAAGCAAAGTCCCATCCTAGTTTTAAAGCAGGAGATATATTGAAAGTATCATTAAGGGAGATGGATGGAAGTAAAGAAAGAATAAAGCTCTTTGAGGGTGTAGTCATTAGGCTTCGTGGTGATAGTATTGGCAACAAAACTTTTACAATAAGAAAAGTAGCACATGGAATAAGTGCGGTTTATACACTTCCTCTATATTCACCAAAGATTGCTGAAATCAAAGTTCAACAAAGAAGTAAGGTTCGTAGATCACGTATTTACTATTTACTGGAGCGTAAGGGAAATAAAGCAAAAATGAAACGTGCAAAAATCACAAAAAAATAGAACTTAGTTGAGTCTTATAATTTTTTTATATATTAACAATATGTTATATGAGTATATAATGCTTGTACTTAATATTTCTTATATTATTTTTAGCAGGAAAAATCAATGAAAAATTTTGTCCTAACATAGGGCTATTTATTTTTTTTCATAATTTATTTTTATTTTGTTATAAAAAGACTTTAAATTTGCTATCAACTGGCTTGATTCTATGAACCGCTTTAAACTAATTTCTCCTTATAAACCCGCTGGTGATCAACCAAAAGCTATTGCTGAGCTCGTAGCAGGATTAAAAGATGGTGAAAAGAGTCAGATGTTGCTTGGTGCTACTGGAACTGGAAAAACATTTACAATGGCTCAAGTTATGAGTTACGTGCAACGCCCCACACTAATTATAAGCCCTAATAAAACCCTAGCAGCACAGCTTTATGGAGAGTTGAAAAGCTTTTTCCCAAATAACTCAGTAGAATACTTTGTTTCCTACTATGATTACTTCCAACCAGAAGCATATGTCCCATCAACTGGAATCTATATAGAAAAAGATCTCTCAATTAATGAGCAAATAGAGAAGTTAAGATTACGTGCCACAACTTCTTTGTTATCTGGAAGAAGAGATGTTGTGATAATCTCTTCAGTTTCATGTATTTATGGTATGAGTGATCCACAGGAGTTCTCAAAACAGAGCTTAGAAATACTTTGTGGTACAAAGTGGGATAGAGAAAAGTTTTTACTTCAACTGGTTCAGTTGCACTATCACAGAGATGAAAACTCATTTGGTCCTGGGAACTTTCGAGTACAGGGAGATAGTGTTGATATATTTCTACCATATAGTGAGGAGGTGTTTCGATTTTACTTTTTTGGGGAAGAGATAGAAGACATAGAGAAAATTAATCCAATTACAGGTCAGCGGCTAAGTGATGAGGAAAAAGTTATTATCTACCCAGGTAATTTGTTTGTTGTATCAAAAGATAACTTAAAGCAAATAATAACAGAGATTGAAAAAGATTTAGAGCAACAAATATTATTTTTTACAAAACTGGGCAGAGAACAGGAAGCACAAAGGCTTGAAAAGCGTACCAAGCTAGATTTGGAGATGATGCGAGAACTTGGGTACTGTTCTGGAATTGAAAACTATTCACGCTACTTTGATAGAAGGTCTGCTGGAGAACGCCCTTTTTGTCTTCTAAACTATTTCCCAAGTGATTTTTTGCTTTTTATAGATGAGAGTCATATTGCTTTGCCTCAAATTAGAGGAATGCATGCAGGAGACCAAGTTAGAAAAAAGCATTTGGTTGAGCATGGCTTTCGCCTACCATCTGCACTTGATAACAGGCCACTTAACTTTGAGGAATTCAATAGCTTAATAGGGCAAAAAATATTTGTAAGTGCAACTCCTGGAGATTATGAACTTGAGCAGACAAAAGGTCTAGTTGTAGAGCAGTTAATTAGGCCTACTGGCTTATTAGATCCTAAAATTACAGTTCATCCTACTCTTAATCAAATGGACATTCTCCTTGGCTCTCTTAATGAGCGTATAGCAAAGGGGCAGCAAACGTTGGTAATTACATTAACCAAGCGAATGGCTGAAGAGTTGACTTTATTTCTAAAAAAACACAAAATTAAGTGCAAGTACATACACTCAGAGGTAGACACCTTGGACAGAGTAGAAATACTCAAAGAGCTTGGAGATGGAGACTTAGATGCATTGATTGGCGTTAATCTTCTTAGAGAGGGGTTGGATCTTCCTGGAGTATCACTTGTTGTGATATTGGATGCAGACAAAATGGGATTTCTTAGAAATAAAAAATCATTGCTTCAAATGATAGGTCGAGCAGCTCGGCATATAGATGGAGAAGTTTACATGTATGCTGATAAAGTAACTTCCTCTATGAAAGAAGCAATTGAAGAGACAAATAGGCGCAGAGAGATGCAGCAATCCTACAATATTAAGCATAATATTACACCAAAAGGTGTTATTAACACAACTCGTAATTTGTTATTAAAAGAGAAGAAAAAAAATTATAGCTACTCACATTCCTCAAATATGGCTATGGTTGGAGAGGAGGGGAAAATTTACAAAAAAAGCTCTGATGTCAAAAAAGCAATAAGTATGCTAAAAAAAGAGATACAGCAAGCGAGCGACTCGATGAATTACCTAAAGGCACACCATCTTCAAAAGGAGCTAATAGTACTTCAAGAAAACTTAAAAAACAGAAAAGACTAAAAGTTTTTAGGGAAAATTCTGTATTACCATTAAAAAATAAATATATTTGGGGAACAGTTATTGTATGAACATATATCCCATGATTAATAAACTTATTCCACTAGCATTACTGCTTTCAAGCTCAATAATAGCCACTGCTACTAAAGAGCAAAATCCAACAGTAAGATTTCTAGGAACAAAAAAAAGCAAAACATATACAACCTTTGAAGATGGCCAAGAATATATAATACAAGAAGTGAGAGTTAAGTTCACTGAAAACTTTATATTGCAAAATAATTTAAATAATAACATAGCATTAAAAACTCTTTTGGAAAAAGAGACGAGAAAAGAGAATATAGAAGAACTATTAGATACTAATAAAGTCGATGTTCAAAAGATTGAGTATACAGCTAGTAATTTTACTAGTTTGATAAAAGTGCTATTAATAATGTTAAACTTAAACAATAAAAAAAACTTTAATATTGATGTATATATCTCAAAAGCGGAAAGTGATGATGCTTATGATGATAATTACTCTATGACTCTCTCTTTTTCAAATAAAACAGAAAGTGATAATAGTAAACAGGTAGGTTCTCACAATAATAACCTGCTGTTTAATAAAAATCCTTTAATTATTGAAGCATCAGGGTTTGGTATTATTGAATATAATTCAATGGGAAAATATAAAAATAGAGATGGACTTCTTATTAGTGGATTAAGTAATGATTTAGAAACGGTGAATGCTGTGAGTGAAGGTAGCTATAAACTTTATAATATTGCATTAAAATATCAAGAAGGTATAAATACTATTATTTTGGAGTCAAAAACAAACTATATAGGCCAAGACGGTATAATTGTAATTTATATAAACGAGTTAGAATAAAAACTAGCAGAAATAGTTAAGAATAAAAAAAGCTTGGGGAATACTTTGTCTAGTGATTTTAAACCTACCAAAAAAGAGCTAGAGCTTATAGGAAAAATATTCCCAAATAAAAACATAGAAGTGACACCTTTAAAAGAAGCATCTGTGGCTTAACTTGTTAAAGTTAAAATAAATGGTGAAGAACCTTGCGTAGTTAAATACCATAAAGAGTTTGTTACTAAAGAATTAATCGAAAAAGATTGTAAAATGTTAATTAAAGCATGTAACCCAGGCTCCAATGAAATAGATGAGATAAAATCATTAAAAGCAAAAATATTTGAAGAGCTAAACTTTTCTATTGAGAGGCAAAATATACTATTAGGAATAAGGTTCTATGGTAGAAATGGAGTATATGGAATTAAAACAGTCAAACTATCAAACTATGATAATAGTCTTAATAATGATGATAAAGCAAAAGTGATAGTTCTAGAGTATATTAATGGTATTGAGTTGAGTGAATATTTGGATAGGATAAGAGCAGGATATGAAAAAGAAGATAAAATTCAGCATTTTAAAGATGTCATAAAAAACTTGATCTATTTTTGGATATTTGAATTTCTTTTTGGCAATGGATTTTATCACTCTGATATGCATATTAAGAATTTGATGCTAGATGAGGATGGAGCGATAGTAATAATTGATTATGGCTATGCAAGTACTAGAGATAAATACTTTACTAAAATAATAAGAAGTAAGTATGCTAATGTTCATCAAGGTAGAAAGGAAGAAAAAAAAAATAATTAAACAACAATTAATAAATGAAGAAAATGAACTAGTAGAAGAAGAGGAAGAAATTAGAACAATAAAAGTTAGCACAGCACTACAATACATTCTAAGGCGTATAGAAAGACAGTTTTAAAAATTTGAGAATCATCAAAAAAAGTACCTTGAGATTAAAGATAAAGAAGGAGAAGAAAGCTTTGGAGAAGAGAGAGAAAAAATAGTAGACGACACTGTTGGGATGATATTACCTATTTTATCACTAAAGGACAGTAATGGAAAGGGCTAGTTGACTATGATCTAGACAAACAGATAGGAGCAATATCTAGATTCTCTAGTACAATTAAAACGCATCATGACTATACAATAGCGATCTTTAAACAACCCTTTGAATCAATTTTTGATGTAACAAGAGTACTTAATATAGAGGGTGACTATCTCTTGGCTGTTCAAGCGATGAAAGTACTTTTCTCTCTTCAAGAAAAATTTAATGATGCTGTTAAAGCTTGCTCTGAAAATGAAGCTCTCCTTATATCTGATACTTCTTTGAAAAAGATTAAGCTAAAAAAATATTTCCCAGTTAAAGTAATTAAAAAAGCAGGCTTCCTATCAACTAGCACTATCTTTAAAGCAGGACAGTTAGGCCACAAAGCTAAACCTGCTAAAGAAGAAGTTATGGAAACAGAAAGTCTGTTGGAAGGCCTTGAGCCAGCAAACACCAACCCACAAAGCCTTGATGGCAAGCAAAGTAGTAGCCCTACAGTGAGTAAAAAAGCCAAAATTATTATTTGTTTAATTGTTGCTGTGATAACTTTACCACTAATATCTTACTTTGCGATTGAGTACTTTAGTGCAAAAAGTGATGTGGAGAAAGAATTAGATAGCCAGGAGGAAGACTATTTATTAGGCTCAATATTTGACTAGCTAAATAAAAAAAAATATGTTAAAAATAAAGTATAAGATTCAGAAGTTTATATTATTAGCACTGAGCTTTGTAATAACCTCGCCACTACAAGCTACAAATACAAGCCAAAATAGAGAGTCCAACCCATTAGTGCAACTCCTTAGAGCAAAGGATGAAGCTAGGTTTAATAAAATTAACGAAAATAATAAAAAAGCAGTAGATTTTTTACTTAGCAATATTACAGAAGACATAGCCATTAGAGTAACAGAAGATATTAAAAATAGTTTTTCTGAGGAATGTAGAAAAAATCTAAAAGATTACAGAGCTTCTATAATAAAGCCTGTAGAAAATCTCACTTTTTCGAGTTTTTTGCTTTTTGTAAATAATCTAAAATTATATCATTGGCTTTAGAAAAAATATTACCCTCATGATCTTGAGACTATAAGTGAGATTTGGGCTGTATATTATAGTAAGCTGGATAATAAGCAAAAACGTATCATTCTAAGAGATTATTTAATACTACGAGTATAGTGCTATTAGCAGAGGAGTAGACTTACTTGATCACAACCAAAATGATTTAATTTGCTTAGAAGCATACATTAGAAACCTAGGTCCAATAATGCAAAAGGTTTCTCAAAAATGTGTAGTGACATTTAATAATTTTAAATATATTCCAAAAAATGTAATAGAAGCTTGGTCATATGTATTTAGTCATGAATTTGAGCCAACAAAAAAATAAATAAAACTCATAAGAAGTATATTTGTAGGTAAGGATATTAAAATTATCCCCATAAAAGAAGCTTCTTTAGCTAGAGTTGTAAAAGTTGAAATAGCTGGTCAAGAGCCTTGTGTAGTTAAATACATCAAAGAAGGTGTTTCTATTGAAATAATAGAAAAAGATGTAGAGAAACTAGAATCAGTTTGTTGCTCTGTGCATAATGCTTTTATAGAGGAAGTTAAAGAGCTTGGGGAAAAAGCAAAAAAAGAAATAGACCTTAATTTTGAGAGGCTACATATCATTTCAGCAATAAAGTATTATGGAAACATTACAAAACATGGTATAAAAACAGTAAGGCTATCTAAATATGATAAAAACATTATAAAAGAAGATAGAGCAAGGGTTATGGATATGGAATATATTGATGCTATAACACTTGGTAGCTTATTGTCCAATATATCAAAGGGTAGAGTGTCGGAAAAAGAAATTAAACATATAAAAAAAGTCATTAAAAACTTAATAATACTTTACTTAAACCATATTTATTTTGGCGATGGGTTCTATCATGCAGATTTACACCCAGATAACATAATTGCAGGAAAAGATGGCTCTCTAACGATAATTGATTATGGTTATGCAGCTACTACATCAAGTCTAGTAACAAACTTTGATGAAAATAATAATAAATTGAGTGAAGCAACAATAAAAGGAACTCTTGTAAAACTAGAAGAATCTTTCTTAGAATTCGACAGGTCTAATTTTATTGAATACAATAAGGTTAACCATGGTAATAGAGGACAGGTTCAAAGGTTAAAAAAAGATCAAGAGAAAAGGGAAGAGATTGTACAAAAAATTTTAGTTATTTTTTTGCCTTTTGTAAAATCAAGAGAGAGAATTCGTGGAGAAAGAGGTTATGAAATTAAAATCACAGACATAAAAAACACTTAGTCCTTGAGATCATTCATAATGTGGAATGATTTCTATATAAGATCAATTCAAATGGCCGATAAAATAAAAAAAATAAGAAAGGAGCTTAACTCTGTATTACAATCTAATGCAGGATATTTTATAAATTATGATTTTAAATTAGTAACCATAGCTATAAGCCTAGCACTATCCAATAAAGAAAATTTTAATAACTCTGTTAAAGCCTGGGAGTATAAAAAAAACAATATAGATTTATTAGACTTTGAATATGAATATGATGTAAAAAGAGCTGACAAAAAACTTTTAGAAAGTGACTTACTCATAGAAAGTATTTCCTTAGAAAAAATTAAAACAAAAGCATTTTCTCCAATTGAACTTAGTAAAATAAAAGACTTTCTCCTAAGTAGTGTTAACTATCAAGAAGAACCCAAAATAAAAAGTCCTTTATTAACTAACCCAAACAAAAAATTACAAAATGTCTCAACGGATGTTCTTCTAAAGCCACATTCAAGTAGCAAAAAAGTTTATATTTTTTTAATCATTGTTGCTGTGATAACTTTACCACTAATATCTTATTTAGCGATTGAATATTTTAGTGCAAAAAATGACGTAAAAAAACAACTAGATAGTCAAAAGGAAGCCCCCCATATTAGGTGAAATATTTGAATAGCTAAAAAAGTGACTCCTTATCCACAGAAGCAAAAAGGTATTATAATCTAAAGGATATTGGCGACAACTAAATGTATTTTATTAATTCCTTAGATAAGCTTATGTATATAATCTCTTGTTGAATGCTCTAATTTTAGAGTTATAAACTTATGATAACTATAAAGGCTAATAAAGCCAAAGTAGGTTCAAAGTAAATTTAAAATGGATTCTTGTAGAAAAAATATAGAAACACCAACAAAACAATTTTAAATTAAACACACAATCTAATTTTACAATTCAATACTTACAAAAAAGCAATAGTGATAAAAAAAAGACCTCTATATATGGAGCCTACATTCATTAGTTCTTAAAAACTTAAGGTTCTAACCCTTATTACCTATATGAATGTATACAACCTCAAATAGGTTATTGACCATTATTTTAACTTAACTACCAAGAAGTAATAAATCAATTTGATTAAATCATAAGATAGTTCTATTTTTGCTTCTTTTGTGTACCCTCTTGTATAGCAACTTACTCTTAGATAACCACTCAAAAATAAATTAAGCATTTCTAAAAATAAGCCAATATTTTTTATCCTTTCCTTTAGGCAGCTATTTAAATAAGATTCCTGTAGTGAAAAATCTTTAGCTATAATAAGGAGATCGCTGCGATTAAACAAGCTAGTGCTATTTTTAAGAAAAAGGTTGCATAAATCACTATATTTTTTATCATCGTACTCTATATAATCGTATTTTTTGTCATAGGGGTTTTTATTACAAAGTAGAATTTTATTATAAAGCAGACTTAGTGGGGTTTGATTATTATTATCAATAAGTTTTTTTCCCCTACTAATATTAATATAGGGACTTTTAAAAAGTGCAAAAAGATTAAACTCAAAAAAAGTATTGTATTTTACGCCATTAACAATTTTATATAATAATGTTTCATTGTTATGATAATATCTATTAATATTAGCTCCAATTTCATCTACTAATTCTGCAATATACTTATCATTGTAACAAACCAAATCTTCCATCATCATATTTAGCTTATGTAAGTTTGCGGTCTCTTTTGCTGATATAATCATTTGATTAATTTCTTCTGCCGTTTTTTTGGTCGTGTATACGTTTTTTATAGCGATTTCTATCAGAAGAGAGAAACATCTAATATACCTTAGGGATGAAAAACTACCTTCATCACTAAAGTTTAGTTGAGCCCCATTAAGAAGTAATGTTTTTACAATAAGATAGTGACTAAAATTACATGCTAGATTTAATAGAGTTAAAGGCCTCTTACGAATATACTTTTTAAAGTTTATTCCTCTACAATCAGATAGGAAGAGTGGATTCTCCCTATCGAAAGGTATTCTTATTGAACCTCCAATATTTCTTTCATGTTCCCTATGAGCTTTAAAATTGCATTTATTATTAATTTTAAAATGATTCGATTTGTTAGATCTAGAGTAGCGCCATTTAAACCAACTAATCAAATTTTTCATTACAAATAAGTTTTTTATTGTGTGGCTGAGTGAAATAATATTTTCTTTAATTAAATAGTCTAGAAGTTGAGCTTTTATGACCTCCACTTCATCCTCATATCTGCTCATTCTACTATCAATGCCAAAAGAGTCTTTTTTATGAGAAAAAAATTTATATATTGCAATATCTTCTCCTTTATTTATAGCTTTCAGAATAAATTGGTTTTTGAAATTGCTTTTTACTATGATTATTTCTCTATGAATGTTAATATAATTATTTGGATTTCTAAATATCTCGTATGGTTGGTCATGAAATAAATATCTACTCATAGAAAAATCCGAACTATCACATCTATAAAAAGAGTTTATTGAAAATGTTGACAGTAGCACTAGTTTATTTATTTTAGACATTAAGAAAGAAAATTATATTGCAATAATACTTTTATCTTTAGTAATAAAGGGATGAAATTATAATTAATAATAATATTATTTAAAATTTTCAGCAAAAGGTTAATATAAAATATGATTTAAGCTTAGGTCATAAAAGGAATAAGATTCTAAAGCACTACCCATTATTCATATACAAAACTTTAGATAAAAAGTTAAAAATCAAGCCTTGTGCAAATTCTGTATTTTTATTGTGAGCTGTTTATTTGTAGTTAAAGTACAATAAATTAAATATAACAATTAAAATTACTTTTGTGATTAGTTCTTTTGAATAGTAACAAAATACAAAAAAACAACATAGCTCAGGATTTATTCGAAAAAAGGTAAGAAGCAGACCTCCTAAATGGTTAGAAAAACACACATAATATTCCTTATTGTAAGGTGATTATTGCTATATTTTTTAAAAAAAGGTTGCTTTTGTCTCGAGGGCACGTTACATTTGTTGCTACAGCATAACGCCCATATATAAGTAAAACAAAATTGCACATTTATGATTTTTAAACCAATAACAACTATTTTTGCCATGAAAATTGTTTTTTCAATGAGTGAATCATTGTACTCAACAACGCATACTAACGAAAAGCATTCTAGAGAAGAAGCAACATTTTTAGAATATTTAGGTAATGTTGAGCATTTTGATAGTGGAAAGGCTGAGAGCTTCACTGATGCTAATAACTTTTATGATAGTAATAAAGCTGAGATTGACAGTGTGACTAACTTAATTATTGGATATCTTCAAGGTATTTGTATAGAGAATGAAAGCGATAATGTTACAGCTACAGAAGAAATAAATAAAACCAAAAGTGGTCTTAGACACTTCTTAGAAACAGGTGATGGGGCAGATTTTTTAAGCTCTTTAAAGAATAACTACTTAAAAGAAGTCTTAATATGGGAAGACCAGAAAGTTTATGAATTACCAACAAAGTATAAGAGGGAAAAAAGTGTTGAAAGAATAGGGCTTAGTAAAGAAAGTGCAAGAATTTTATCAAACTATCTTCTATCTGAAAAAAATCCAAGAAGAGAGCAAAGCTGTATAAAACTATTAGTAGACTTTGCTCGGTTCGGAGGTATAGATAAATTGAAATTATTTAATTTAAAAAAAGCAGAAGAAAAAGAAGTAGAAGAAGTTTGGTGGAGAGCACTTCTTGAAAATCTTACTCCTTTTGAGATAAAAGTAGTACAATATATGCTTGGAGATGTTGAGTATAGTAGAGGGAAATCAAAAATAAGAGAAATTTTGGGTTTAGCATTTAGCTCTACTTTTGAGATTAGAGAAGAAGAAAAAGCATTAATAATGTCAATTTTTGCTAAAGATGAAGTAACAAAAATAGAACCTATAAAGCAAGGTTCTGTAGCTAGAGTTGTAAAAGTTACAATCTCAGGGGGTAGAGAGTTGATAGTTAAATATCTTAAGGGATTTAGGAGTTATAATTTGTTTGCAAAAGAAATTTCAGAAGATATGGTATTCTTAAAACTTCTTAAGTCTGGGCAACATCAACCGTCAAGATTTGATAATACAATTAACTTGTTAGTTCGTTATGGTAATATGTTAAAAGAGTATGATAGCAACTTATCATTTGAAAGATGTAATATAGAAACAATGCGTCGAAGATATAATGATATTCCAGGCTTAAAGGTAGTTGAAACTATTGCAGACTATGATAAAACTTTAAAAAGTAACCTTAAAAATAAAACTCAAAAGGAAAATATTCCTACTATAACAAATACTTTAATAATGAAATTAGCTTCTGGTCAAGAACTAGGTACCTTTGTAGAAATGATAGAAAAGGGAGCTTATGATGAAGCTCAACTAAAAAAATTTAAAGAACACTTTGAGTCATTTAAAGAAGGGCTTTTTTTTAATCTTTTAAATAGATATCAAGCCCATGCAGATCCAAGTCCTGCTAATATTATTGTAGATGACGAGTTAAAATTAACTATCATTGATTTTGGACGTATTTTAGGATACATGGATTTGGGGGATATTAATGAAAAAAGAACCAGGAGCTATACTGTCACAGGTTCTGGAGGAAGAAAAAGCATATATAGATACAATTACAATTTAAAAACTCTTATTATAGGATTATATAAAAAGTTTAAAGAATTTGATAATTCTAATTTAGCCTTAGAAGAAAAAGTAATGCTTTCAAAAAAAATAATAGAAATAATTTGTCCTATATTATATGAAGAAAATTCAGAAAGTGATAATCTAATTAAAGAAATTCATTCAATTGATACTCATAGTGGACGTAAAATTAACAATCAGGCAGCATTTATAGATTTTATAGGAAGTGTAAAAAACAAAAAGGTTATTATTAACAGTGCCTATGATGCAATAAATCATTTTAATAATTGTCTCAAGCTATCTAACCTAAAAATTGTACCAGAATCTCCAGAGTATAGCATAGCTCAATTGCCTCTATTGATTATAATTTCTATAAATTGTAGGTTTAATGAGGCTGTTAAAAAAAGATATAATAAAAGTGAAGCGCAACTTAAGCAAGAAGGATTATTAATGCAGTTAATTGATGTAGAAAAAGTTACTAGTTATGACCAATATCCTCAAAATAATATTGGATATGAATATAGGGATGAAGTTGATGAAGATTTCAATAATCTTGTTCAAGATAATACTAATATTCAGAAATCACCACTACAACAATGTTCTCAAAAGACTATTCCAAGCTCAAGTACAGGTTATAAAAATCACGATGTTAGTATAAAACAACAATCTACAAATAGTAATATTGACTTTAAAATCACTGAAGAACTTGTTGCTCAAGAACCCAACATAGAAACTAATATTAGTAACTCTAAGAAAGAGCACCCAAGTACAAGCCCTAAAAATCTTAATGAAACCCTTGATGGTGGCAATAAAAAACAACCTGCAAGTTCAAGCAGTGAAGATGATTTTGAGTTTCAAAGAAGCTAT
>PJEL010001549.1_pt1 | contig 22883 bp, 2 predicted proteins | sample 1853271 | NCBI WGS metagenome assembly PJEL01 (sample SAMN08108733, study PRJNA415343) | Invertebrate metagenome, whole genome shotgun sequencing project. | host: Globobulimina | place: Sweden: Gullmar Fjord | collected 2015-08
TCTATTCTTTCCATCACACCGGCGGAATTGACCACTTATTTGGAATATTAGTGTTACATTTTGGTTCATATTGCATATCATGGTTATTCAAAGTTTTATAACCTACCGCATTTTTGTGTTTTTCGGACAACAAGGTACTTTTGTGCGTCACCCCCCGTGGGCGCCGGAGCCGAAATTTCACTTGATTATTCTTCCCTTTGCAAAAACTATTACATGCGACTTAGCTGACTGTATTTTTTGTGATCAAGAATTGCTTCAGTTTGGAATAGAGCCCCTCTTTCCCTGTACACACTAGGTACACCATAGCGCGTTTCCCCTGTCCGATTGCATTTTCCGTCCGATTGCATTTTCCGATTGCCTTTTCCTGGCAGATTGTATTTTCTGCCTGATCTGACCGATTCCATTTTCTGTCTTCAAGGTTTGCGTCAATTAGGGATTGAGCGTAATTTTTCCTTGCAGTCACTAGGTACGCCATACCGCGTTCCCTTATTTTGCTCACCGGCATTCCATCATTTATTCGCGCTGCCTTACGTATTTTTCTGCGTTTTTGTGCTTGCTGGTTGGTATATGCTACTCACTGGCCACTTTTTCTGCGACGCCTTTGTTAGCACTGCATATTTTCAATCACCTGCAGTCGTTTTTAATACCCGTGTATACGCAGGGCCTCTCTTCAGTTGATTTACGCTCCGTCGCTTCCCCGCGATTGCTGCGCACTCACGGCCCATAACTTTTTCACTTGATATTCTGCACATTTTTCTCTTTTTCGCGCGAGCATCGAGCCTAGCCTAGCACACTTTTTCGACCCACATTGCATCTCCCCCTAATTCTTCATATTTTTGTTCTTTTTGTGGTATATTGTTTCGTATCTTTCATACTTACAATATTCCACTCCTTTTCTTAGGTGATACGTCCTTGTTTTCTGTGTACACATCCTGCTGTCCGCAGAATTTGCTCTGCCCAGCCAGCATCGCATTCGACCAGGGGAACTGAGCTGTACCCAGCCCGCCCTCAGTGAGCTCCAGTCAGCTTCGTCTGCCCGTGGCCGTCTTTTCTGGCGCAGCCCTGTCGCTGGTGAGTTTCCCTTTTTCTTTTGTATATGCAAACTAGTTGTTCTGTTTGTGGGGTTCTTTTGGTTGGGTGAAGCCCACCCTCATTTTCTTTCGTGTGTGATACTATACGTATATAGTGGCGTGGGTGTTTGACGGGATTTTTGACGGCGAACTCCCTAGTGAAATACCTATTGATATACATTTTGAAAATTTGCCAATTTTCACCGACAGAGAAGGTTGGTTCTGGGATACGCCTCCCCGCACTCAACCGTTTGAGCCGTATCGTTTTGCATTTGTTACTCCTGGGGAATTGGAGGGGATAGCAACTCCCTCTGGTATTTCTTCCCCCGGTGTTGTTGATTATTCGGGGTCCTTTAACTTGCACAGCCCCGGTATTTTGCATTCCGACATAAGCTCCGCATTCATACATAGTATTCCTACAGACATGGCTACACTTCGCTCTCCACCGGGGCGTAGCGCTTTTACGGCCACTTCTCAGCTACATCGCAGCCCAAATGCTAGTCAAGCACTACCTGAGCATTATTTGCAATCGGCACTGCGCGAACAGTTTGGCGATATGCCAGATTTAACTAACCAGGATTTTCTTTCTACTACTCGCGCGTATCCCAGTGCTTCTCATGTCCGTAGCCGGGAACACACTGGGAGTGATAGTGTTACGGAACAAAATCATGCTCGCGCGCGTAATGAGCTGGAAAATTCGCAGCGTCACCTTGAGGAATTACGCAGTCAACCGCCTCCGACATTGCTCGCGCCTGCACGACCTCCGTCGTCACAGTCGGCACCGCCGCCCTATTCGGAGGCACCTCCGGCGGCACCTCCTGTAAATGAGTCGGCCTTCCCGCGACTTCACAATATTGAAAACCCACTGACTTTACCGCAACGCGATCGCGAAACCACATTTGGTGTTAATTCGCTTTCTTCTCAAATTCTGACACAGCAAAATCCATTGATTGAGCACGCACTGCCTTTTTCCCCAGAGGCAATCACAAATATGCAAACCGGGAATTTACGTTGGCGGTGGGACATGTACCTGCACTGCCAGGAAGCTGGCTACAATTATCATGAGTTGGTTATTTTACCGGAGGAGTTTGACAACCTTTTCCATTTTGTACACCAACGGCCACCTACCACTGCGGAGAAGGATCATTTGGGGACTTATTTTCACGCTATGGCTGAGCGCAATTTGACACGCATGCGAGAGGTGCTAGCAGATTCGCATTCGGCGGAAGCGACTCATTTGGAAAATCTTCGTCGATTGGAATATGAGGTTGATCGCTTACAAACTCACCAAGACGAAACAATTCATGCTGCTGATGGACGCGCACACGCAATTAACATGCGCTTAGAGGAAGCACAAGCCCAGGCTGCCGAACTGGCAAAAACTACAGACACTTTTCGACAGCAGCAGATAGATTTGCGCGCCAGAATGGCACAGTTAACTTGTGAGCGAGACGACTCGAATCGCCGATATTTAACCCTCCTCGCTGACACAACTCGTGCACAGGCCGTCTCCCAGGCTGCTCCGATAGGATCCACATCCGCTTTTTGTCCGCCGCAGTCATCTACCCCGGCCCCGGAAATCGCGGGAGAAACGGCACTTAAACAATTCCCCTCGACGCGGTTTACGCCTCCAGTCTCGCAGGTACCTTTGGCGTATCAACCGTACTTGCCACGTCCTCCACCGGCGGCACATCCTCCATCATCTCCAACGCACATGTCACCTGACATATCCCGTGCAGGCCCAACCCGTCATGTGCCGGCTATGCCTACTAATGGGGGGAGCACTACATTTCCGGCACCAAATGCAGAACCATTGTATCCGGTCATGCAAACAGTTCGTGATGAACTTCGCCACACATATGGACGTGACTTTACGCCACTACTAATCGAATTTCAATCTACCCGTCATGGGGGAGAACTCCGCCACATTTTCGATCCCTCAAGGCCTCCGTCAGATAGTCCATCTAATACACAGGACAATTTAACTGCGGCTGAAGTGAATCGCCGACAGTTGTTGAACACTGATTACACTATGCGTTACATGCGGGGCCCGTCACCCCGTCCCCCGGGTTTGGATGGTCGACCCGACGGTGAGCCACCGCCGGAAACGGTTCACCATGACACATACACACCGTACGCATCATACGGGATCCCTGCATCATATAATCCTCCGGTCCCGTCAGTCAATCCATCTTTCCAACCACCATCGGCACCACCGACGTACTCAGAACCGGCGGCGGCTTCCGTGCCCCCACCGGCGGAACCCTTGCAGCCACCGCAGGCCTCACGGACACAATCGGCGGGCACATCAACAGAGCCATCGCAAACGACCCAACCAACTCCGCCATCTACACGGTCGCACCGGACTCATTCTACGCGGCCGCGTTCAGCTAGACATGTACAATTCGGAACCCCACAGGGGTCACAAACTGATCCCTCTTCTAGTCAGATACCGCCGCGGCCACCACAGGGGCGCTCCTCTTCTCGACAGCCTTCATATCCTCATACTACACCGACACAATCATCACACGCTCGAGCAGGAGGTTCTGATCCTTCATCGTCCGGACCAACTAGTAGCGATAGTGGGGGCTCCAACGGAACATCTTCCAGTACTGACGATGCCCGATCACGTGCCCGCCGCCGTCGTAAGTCCCCCGGGCTGCCGCTCTTGGATACCACTTTGGGACACCGACGTGCTCCTCGCCTTCCATCTGCCGAACGTTCCGCATCTGAAACCCGAGATTCATATGATGAATGGGATGATCCTTTTCGTGACACACGAACTGCACATTCGTCAACCACTTCTTCTACCAAACGCTCTAAAGGACATTTTCATGATACTGACGGAAACAAATTTTGGATTCCCGTGTCTGACACCGAAGAAGACCCTGGTGTACCGGATGGTGCTCGTTTTCCGCATTTAGCTAATCACGTGCATGCGTTAGCCATTCGTCGCGTCGTTGCTTATCGGGGTGAACCCAATGATCCTCTTGCATGGGAAACTTTCTATAAGTCGTTTGTCCGTGTTGCCCAGCAGTGTAGCTGGACGGCTGAAGCCGCTATGTCAATGCTTCCTGGTTTTCTAGAGGGTTACGCTGCTGATTGGTTTGACACTTGGCCACGTGAATGTCGGCGCGACTTTTATTTATGGCGTAGTACTTTTGCTGCTACCTGGGGCCGCACTAAGGAACAATATAGAGCAAATCGTCGCGATTTTAAGCAATACGTTCGAAAACCAAATCAGTCCATCACTGCTTTTGTCAAGGAATTAAATGATTTAGCAAAAATTAGTTTCTCTCCCCGCATGTCCGAAGACCAAGTGGACGCACGAATCCGGCAACGCCTCATCCGGGGTGTTGGGGAAATTTATTGGAGAACTGCTCACCATTATCGAAAAGCCACATTATCAAAGCTTATTCGTCAGCTTAAACATTTTGAACGGGCCTACTACGAAAATCAGGGTCCGGGATCTTCACGTTATTCCATTCCTAACATGGACCCTGTCCAAGCTAATGCTGCTTTTTATCTCAACCCGAATAACACAAAACCTGCACCTCCATCGGAGGGTGAAACGGTTCGCCGAGCACGTTCTATTCTTGACCAACAAACACAACAGCAGAGTGATCGTTTCCAACAACGAAAACCTTCCCCAAATGTCAAGTCTAGACTCGACGGTATTTCTCCAACGAACACACATTACACTGGCAACCCTCGACCTTTATTTCCCACACCAGCTGTTCCACAACCTCCAACCGTCTCGCACGAAAATTGGCAACGATCGGCCAACATCTCTTCTCCTCGGTTTCACACTTTTCAACGCACCCGGCCGCCACGTGGTCGTTCCATTCGCGCCGGACTCAATCGGGGTGATTTTTCCCGTGGCGGAGGTTTTGGGGGTTCCTTTCAAAGCTCGGGACGAACTTTTTCCCGAGGCGGTCAGAACGCATGGCAAGGAAATAGAGGTGTAAATTGGACGCGGGGACATGAGTTTAACCAGGATAGAAACTTCATTTCGTCACGTGATAATTTTTCTCCGCCGCGTAACAATTTTCCGGATCTTCCAGTAAATCAACGACCCTTTGGCACTAGGAGGGCTCTTCCGGCGCGCTCACAATATATACAGAATGCATCTCCATACAGCATAGATAGTTTACCGGTCGCGAGGGACACTGTACGTGATTGGGTGAATTGGATTGATCGGCCGGAGTGTTGGATTTGTGGCAGTGGGCACCCTTCCTCGTCCCCATGTTCTGAATACCGGGAAAGGTGGTGTCTTGTATGTCATATTGCTGGCATACATGAATCTAGGGAATGCCCATTGGTACAACATGTCGCTTTACGGTTGGAAGGGCACCCGATACTGAATGCTTTTCTGAAAGCAGTATGGCCGGTGACTGAAAATCCAGTAAATGTACCCCCTGAGCGAGAACGCCCACGGGCGGTTTCATTTGACGTGCCCGCAAGAGACTCAGCAACATCGGCAGTTCAAAATGGCTCTTTTGTTCCACATGCGCAACGGGGTTATCCTTCTACCCCACACGCAGCTTTGTATACACTTCCGGGGGAAAGTACCGAGACGGAAACAGGAATAAAAAATCTAGTATCATCGGTGGGAAGACCTGAACCTGCCCTGTTTACTAGACGACCAGATACTGATGGCGCACTGGTGCAGCCGGCACCTTTAGTTTCCACGAAGGAATATTTTGAGAAAAATTGCCCATCTATTGCACGCGCAATGACGACAATTCAAAATAACTGTAATGCGACACATCCAGGACGCGACCAGAATGTAGCGTTTATCAATGCCATGTTGGGACCGAAAGCGGGTGACCTTACCGAATGGCAGCCGGGTCCCATAATTGAACTTTCTAAAGTGCCGCCATTGACGCAAAAAGATATTAACGAATTGAGTAATTTTCAGGGTAACGAGGGTGTACATTTCACATGGACCGTTCCCGTGGGTGAACCTGTCCCACATACATTTGCACAAAACGTTGAAAACGGGGTATATTTTGGACATCAACCAACTGAGCCAAAAGATCAGAGTGATCTGCGTGAACACCTTGTGCACCAAACTGACTACACCACTGCCGGTATACCCCCAGTCCCGGAACATATTTTTGGCACGGAACAATTACCCATGCGTATGATTCAAGCAAAAGTTTGCGGGATTTCTGTTCCGGTGGCCCTGGATGAGGGAGCGCAACCCTCTCTGATACAAGGCAAATTTGTTGCTCAGCTGTTGCGTAGAAATTTATGCCCGGCGATCATGAAATATGAAGGCAGCATAGTTGGTGTGGGCGAGGCTAAGGTTGAATTGGTGGGCCAAATTTTTGCAGAAATACAATTGGATTTCCCAGACGGCACATCACGCGCATATCCCATGCGCTTGGTAGTGGCTCAGAAATTACCCTGGCCAATCCTGGTAGGACGTGATTTTTACGCACTAACCCGTTCTGAAACCAGTGGACCCCGCGGCACTTTCACGATTTTGGAAAATCCACCAAAAATTCTACCTCTTTTACCTATTTCCCCGGCACTTCCGGACACTGCACAATTAGCTGAAGTTGGACCCACTTGGAGTGCACAAGTTGGACATGCAGACAAAATTAACGTCCAACCTAGTACTGTACGGTGTTTATGGTTTCCCGTCGTGGGCGTGGGTGCCTACCGGGGCCTGGTAACCGTTGAACCCCTACAACTTCCCTCCACAGCGGGACAGGTGCTACCCGGCGTCACACAAATCAGCGCAGAAGGAAATGTACAACTCCATATTGCCAACTCAGGTGCTTTTCCCCTGGAGCTACCTCAATACACTGCATTGGCACTTATTAGCCCCATTAACGAATGTGACATTGTGCTACCCACGGAAGAAATACTATTACAGCATTACGCCGATCAATTGACTCCACCGGAATGGCCACTTTTGTCCAAATGGGCCCCGGTATCATCACAAAAATTAGAGGCCCTCACACTTGAGCAGGCAGATTTGCTCCACGGCGTAGATTGGAATCGTAGGGATACTTTCTTTCTGCGTTCCCAAGAGAGTCAAAATAACAATATTCATCGTATTTTGCAACATATCACTACTCCTACAGCGTTCGCTTATCCTGCTCGCCGCACTACACTGTTTGATGCAAAACCAACCCCGGAGGACCCTCAAATTGATTCTTTTGAACGTTTTTCACCGAAGGAAATACAAGATCTCCGTAGCCTGTTTCGAGATCACCCGCCGCTCATTCCAACACACCCGCACCCGCCGGAAAATCTTGAGGCGGAGTGGCACGAAACTATCCCGTGGGCACATCTTGAGGCGGAGTGTACACGGATGGCAACAGCTAAGTTGTCATTTCACCATCGCGACCTCTTAAATCGTCTCCTCTCCGCTTTTCAACAACGACGACTAATTTCTCGGGTGAATGCAACGGTTCGACGAAAACGGGTTGACTTATTTCCGGTTGAGTCTTCCAAACCCTTTATTCCACCCGAAACCCTTCAGGGTGAAATTGGGACAGAAACCAAACCTCAGCCCCCACCAGAACCACCACCGGATGACATTGAGTTCTCCGTTGGGGATATAAAATTGAGTTTTCCTTCCGACACTGTTCTCACAGACGATCAACGGGCCAAATTAGCTGAAGTGTGTGGTCGTCATTTAGCAGCTTTCTCCTCTGGATCTAAGGACATGGGTAAAACACCCATTTATAAACATCACATAAACACTGAGGCAGCAGAACCCATTAAGGGACGGTACTATCGTTTACCACCTCACAAAGTAGCTATTGTGAAAAAAATGATCGAGAAGATGTTGGATGATGGTGTCATACAACCTAGCATTAGCCCATGGTCCTCTCCTATTGTTTTAGTGCCCAAATTAGGTTCAGATGACCTTCGATTCTGCTGCGATTACAGGAAGCTTAATGAGGTCACCAAAAAGGACACATTTCCGTTGCCCCGATGTGACGACACTTTAGAAACCTTAGGTGCCGCAAAATATTTTTCAACTCTTGATCTCATGTCGGGGTATTGGCAAATTCCATTGGATGACGAAAGCCGAGAGAAAACTGCTTTTATCACCATGTTTGGTTTATTTGAATGGTTATGCATGCCTTTCGGAATCGCAAATGCACCTTCTTCATTTCAGCGACTAATGACTCTTCTTTTCGCCGACCATATGGACTTTTTGTTGGTATACATTGATGACTTGATCATCTATTCCAAAACATTCGAAGCACACTTGCATCACTTAGACCGTGTTTTGTCACGCCTCCGGGAATCACAACTGAAATGCAAGCCTTCCAAATGCCATTTTGGCCAACGTGAAGTGAAATTTCTTGGCTTTCTCATTTCGGCCGAGGGTATCCGCACGGATCCTCGAAAGATTTCCGCCATCGAAAAATTGGATCGCCCAGTAGAAATTTCAAAACGAGGAGTGCTCAAAGCCAATTTGCGTTTGGTCCGTGGATTTTTGGGCGCTACCGCCTTTTATCGACGTTTTATCCAAAATTTCGCCGACATCGCGGCCCCGCTAAATGCTCTCATGCGTAAATCCTCTGATCTCATTTGGACAGATGCGTGTGAGGCGGCATTTGTGATTTTGAAACAACGCCTTGTTTCTACGCCCATTTTAAAACTTCCCGACTACACAAAATCTTTCATCCTCACAACGGACGCTTCCCGTCTGGGCGTGAGTGGGGTGTTGCAACAGGAACATGAGGGCCGACGCCACCCAGTAGCATACGCCAGTCGTTCCACTACCCAAGCTGAGCAAGCATATCCTGCAGAGGATCTTGAAATGTTAGCAGTCGTGTGGACCATGAAACACTGGTATAAATTTCTTAGTGACCGCGAATTTCTGCTAGAAACTGATAACATTTGCCTTCGGTGGTTAATGGATCAAACACGCGAGACTCTGCCGGGACCTCTCACTCGCCGTAATCGGTGGACCTGTCTTCTCCGTGAATTTAACTATCGTGTTTTGCACCGCCCTGGAAAGATGAACCACCTTCCGGACATGCTTTCCCGCCTCACTAAAAATAACCCCATTCCAGACAACTACTCCACTCAGGATTTACCAATGCCTTGGTTTCTACAGACTTACACACCTCAACTTCCGACAATTTTTGAATCACCTGAGGTAGATGTTTTTCCAACTGCTAGGCAAATTGTTCCTCCAGTGTTTCTTTCGACTTATTCAGTGGATATACCCACATATGCCACGGATTCTGACAGTGACGACGTTGATCCAACACTGCAACCGGTTCGTCCTTCCTTTGCCGAAATACATCACACACACCCCGATCTTTTCGGAGCACGGCATCTTGTTCAGGGTCGTCCCTATAGGCCCCAACATTGCCTTGATCAGACAAATTCCTTTTTCGATGATACTAGCACTGTCTTTCTGACTACTCCTACTGGGAGAGCGCCCGTATTTCAAGTTGATTTTGTCCTGGATCCTGCAAACATGATCAAAGCATACCAGGATGATACCTGGTATGCTGCCTTGCTCGCTTTCAAACGCACTGGTAATATACCCGACGACATTGAGCTAGCTCGTCACAAAGAATTGCGCACTACAGCAGACGAATCCTTTTTGGATCAGAATGGTTTTCTTTGGCGATATGCACGCGCTACTTCTACTAGTGTTTCTCGAAACCAGGAGGTTTCATTGCTTATGGTTCCCGAGAAATTACAGGTGCCATTGATGGACGCTGCGCACGCAAAACCCATAGGCGGAGGACATTACGATACAAAGCGCACTCTAGAAAAAATTCGGCGACACTATTATTGGCCAAAAATGGCTGCGGATGTGGCAACATACTGTCGTGTGTGTAAAGAATGCCAAAAGCGAAATCCGGGACCTAGCGGACGCCCCGCACCCCTTCGTAGCATTTCATATAATACGGAACCATTTTTTACAATCGGAATTGATTGTTTGGTAGCTTTACCTTTAACGGCGCGAGGTTTTCAACACGTTTTGACTGTAACAGATTATGCTACACGATGGGTCACCTATGTCCCGCTACAAAACATGGCCACTGATTCTATCATTGCAGGGTTGCAAGAGTATGTGTTTTTCCACCATGGTTGGCCTCGTGAAATTTTGTCGGATCGAGGCAGTAATTTCCTTAGCGGTAAAATGGTTGAATATTGTAAAGTGATGGGTATCAAGCAGCTGCGAACCACGGCATACCATCCTAGGTGTAACGGCCTCACAGAACGCTATAACCAATTGGCTGTTCGGAAAATCACCACTCTTGTGGGGGAACGTCAACAGGACTGGGATTGTTGTTTGGCTTACATAGCCTTTGCACATAACGCCACTGTTCAGGGATCTATGAATTATTCTCCATTCTTCCTGAATCACATTCGTCAACCCCGCATCCCCCTTTCAGCACTGTATGACGCTGCAGAACCTGATCCTTTGGACTTTTCGTCCATGGATGAACGGGTGCGCAGCAGTGTCGAAGAAATGCGGTGGGCTTTTAGCACCGCTCGCGAAAACATAACTAAAGCGCAACTACGCCAGGCGGCTGATTTTGAAAAGAATTTACGGGAAAAAGCATTTCGCGTAGGAGAATTGGTTTGGCGGCAGAATAGTGCGCGCAAACTGGAAACAGCGAGCAGCACAGATAAAGTAAAAGGGAAACTTTCTTATCCTTGGCTGGGACCATATCGGGTGATTGAAAAAGTGTTCGACGATGTGGTTCGCATCGAACTGGCTTCGACGCCGGGGGAATCTATTCACACAGTCAACATTGCGAAGCTTAAGATGTTTTACGAGTCCCCGTGGGAAAACAATCGTGAATTGTTATTAGGAAGTGAAACCCTGTACCCGCCGGTAAAACGTCCACAGACGGCCGGGGCATTGCCACATCGTCCTCTGACTCGGGCCCAAACCGCGGCAGACCCCGAGCTGCGTCGTCAAATGATGGCCCCCCTAAATTCTGAAACCACTCGCCAAGTGACGGCATATTTGGAATTATTATGTCAGACTTGTGTTTCAGCAAAGGAGGAGCTAAAAATTCCTTCATTTCAGAAAGAAACGGGCCCGCTCTCAAGAATGACAGAGCGCAGGCCGCATGCTGCCGCGTCATTTCAAGATGAACCGGTTGACCCTTCAAATCGGGTGTATGCAGTACACCCTGATGCCCAACTGTTTCCCCAACCAAATACAATTGAATATTACGCCACGCAGATCGAGGGGGACAGTATTCTTTTTCCCCCGGCTGACATTTCGATCACATGGAGGGCCTTGCTAGCTGGGCCATGGCACCTCGGGAACTTTAGGGCCGAGGCTCTGCACACCGTCGGCCAGGCAATTTATCGGCAATTATACCACATTGCAGCGAACAAATATGCAGAAGCGCGCGATACACTGCTTGATTCCCCGCGCCAATACTATGAGTGGAAAAATGACGAGCAACGCACCCGGCGTGCACCCGCGCAAGCAGCCCCCTTTCGTGCGTCGCGAATACAGGGCAGGATAGAACTCGCCGATTGGAAAAACATAGCCTGGCGGTATATCGCCCGCACTCAATTGGGGGGCGCCATTTTCTGGCGTTTACTCGGGAAATGCGCCGCCGAGCAGGGTTGGCCGCCTCGTGAGTTGGCTGAAGTTTGGGAGGTGGACATGCGTTATCGGGCAGAAAGAAAGACTAACAACAAAAATGTTGAACGGCTGGATGCCGAAGAACCTGAGCGGGCCATCGTGGTGATTGTGCCTTTTCCCCCTTCGGAGCTGGAGGAGGCACTACGGGGCCTATCGGGTGGAGAACCCCTGTGCCCGGTCCCTTGTGTGGGGCCGTGGAGCGAACAGTCATGCAACATGAATGCACAAATCACCCGGGGCGTAAAGCGGTACCACACATATTGCGACCGCTGGCTCTTGAAATACAGCCAAGAACAGTTTGTGCCTCTTAACGAGCTCTTAACCTCTATTCAGGATTCGCCCCACGCCAACGTCCAGGCGCCACCGCGACCTTGGCCTACCCCGCCTGCATTCGAGGAGAACGATAACTGCCCTTCCAACCGTGTTGCGCACATGGAAGTGGTAGATAAATATACAGTTCAAGTTTGTCGTGGAAACGCGGCTCTTCCCTGTGGCGCAGAGGCCCCGCCCAACACGCCAGAGCCTAGGCGCCGCCGCGATGGCCTGTTGCCAACACCACAACCCAATCACACCTCGAGTAACGCGTCCACCATGAGCGTTGAGCTGTCTACCCTAAGCACTGAGCCCAGTGTGCCTCGCGAGCGAGTGGTTCTTGCACCCCCGTGGCAGTGCGCGGGACTTCCCAGTGCAACGCCTCTGGGGCCCTTACTGGAAGCCTCTCCTCGCATCCGATCTACACACTCCCGAACTTCGTCGTCGGGTAAGAATAGTCAAATGTCCCTTTTATCCGATATGAGTTTGTCAATACATCATTCTTTGATTGAAATGGGGGAATCGGCCCTAGGAAGCACGGACGGGTTGGAAGAACCTCTCACCCCAGTACCGTGCGAGTATGTGATTTACCACCCTCACCCATGGTACCACTCCCTACAGAACTGGTTGTGTAATTGTGTGCAGGAAATTTCTTCTTCTTCAGAGTCTGAGTGCATGCGCAGAGGGCCCAGACCCATCGGACGCATACAGCAGCCTCTGCCGCGTGGCACCCGAGGAAGAGGAGCGCCACGACCTCCTTTGCTGCCCACACCGTCAACGTTCAGCCCGAGACCATCGGTCGTGACGCAGCCACCGGCGAGGAGTGCACAGCACTACCCGCAACTCGCACCACAGTCTCGCGGACAAGGCGATAGCTTTGCAGCCCGATTTCGCCGCGGCAGTAAGCGAGCACACGGACACTCTGCACTTGCTTCTTGCACTGCTTCGGGTATACCGAGTAAGCGTTCTCGCCAGATCTTTAAAACTGTACAAATTTCTCCCGATGAGCGTTGTAAACTTCCGGGTCTGATGGAATTTTCTCTCCCACAAAACACCACTCAGCCTCCAGCGGAAGTTTCCGCCCCGAGTAGTTCTGGGGAGATGGATCCCAATCCACCCCCGCCGCCGCCAGCACCTGAAGCGCGCGCCGCACACGACACAACGCCACGCAAAGATTCTTTTCAAATCATTACGACTCATTTTGATGCAGGCCGCCGGTTTCTTTTGAATATCGACCGGGGCCGCCTACAAGTGCAAATTTACGCACAAGATTTGCGCGCCGTACAAACTGACATCATTGTCAACGCTGCTAATAGCCACTTGAAACATATCGGTGGGCTGGCACTGGCTCTCAGCGAAGCGGCGGGCACAGCATTTCAACAGGCATCCAATGAGTACATTGACATTCACACACAGCTTCCTGTTGGCCAAGTGCTGTACGCGACGCTTGCGAATCAAAATCCTCGGCCACCCCGCCCAGGGCTTCGGGCCAGAGGCGTCATCCATACGGTTGCTCCACATTTCGCACGCAATTGCCAAAACAACTCAGATATGGCAGAGGACTTCCTCTACACGGCCTATCTGAACACGCTGAATGAGGCACATCGCCAACGAGCATCCAGCATTGCCATTCCGGGGCTGGGCACAGGGGAATTTGTTGTTCCCCTGGTGGTCTCGGCTCGCGCAGCGCGACGCGCTCTCATCGAATTTAGACGCACGCATAAACAGGACCTAGTACTGCGCGATATACGTTTCATTGATACAAATCAGGCAATGCTGCGGGAATGGGTGATCGCGTTCTTTGGGGTCATGAATCTTTTGGGGTCGCCAGTTTATTCGTGGGAACACGAAGGCGGGGGTCGAATGTTTCGTGGGACACAATTTCCAAACTATACAGCCGCATTGGCACCTCAGCCGCCACCGGCTGGTGGAACGGGGGGAACTGGGGGAACTGCACCTTCCCATCCTCCTAAACCACCGGCAAAACAAGGACCGCAACCACCGCCGGATCCTCAACTTCCACCTGATGATCGCCGCTGGCAATTGGATCCGTCGGATCCTTTTAGTCTCGCAGATCCACCAGCGGAACAACCCCTGGTGCTCCCTGTGATGCCCGAAAATCGCCAACCCATCATGTTCCGATATCTCCTAAACCATCGAAATTTACCACGCGCCGCTCTTGTGACTCGACTGAAAAATCTCTATCCAAAACAGCAACAGGTTAAAACGGTTCTTTTGACAGTTTACTTACAACTGGCGGTCGAGGTACGAAAACGCGGTTTGGGCTATTTGAGCTACGAAAATTTTCTCAAGGTTGAATTCGCGGAGCTCGACGAAAATACACCGCTACCCATCATTATCCCTGCACACATGCGGGATGGGTTCCGCAAAGACAACCCCTACACACTTATCGCATTACCAAATAGCAACAACCAAAACACCTGGAACCTAGCTCAACGGCAGGCTGTTGTTGATTACACTACAGCCGTGGTCCTCGTGGGGGAAACAGAATGCAAAAATACCGGACTCTTTTTGGATTATGGCACTTTTCAATCCGACCCCGATTCTGACACGGAGCATGACGCAACTCGGGGAAAAACCGAAACATCTCCAGATTACACGTTGTCGATCCCCATGCCACCCACTGCACTAGGGAACCAAGTCCTCACACGAGTGCGTTTACCTACTCATGGGCCCGTGTATCGGAAAATGCGCAATAAAATTGCCCCCGTAGTGCGCACACTAGCCAGCAGCGTGCCCACCGCCCTTAATCAGCTTTACACCGAAGTGCGTGCACGCTGCCAGGACCTGGTGCCTTCACTTGCACCTCCAACTGGTGCCCAATGCCTTGAATATGAGCTTGAACATATGGGCCGGTACCCTTTGCTTTTGTATCATTTTTGTCGCGAATGGCCCCCACCAAAATACTGGGTACCGGTTATTACTATCACACAAGAAGCCGAACAGAGTGATTTGGCCGCTTTGAAAGGCTGTTCCATTGTAACCAACGCCACATTGGACGACCTGCATAAACTTCTCCGTGTACAAAACACTGAATTGCAGACTGCCTCTAAAGCGCACAACGCCAACCCGCAGGACAACAAAAGCCGTAGGGAATACGAAGGCATGCGAATCGAACACAATGCCACAACCGAAGCCATCCAGTACAGCGTCGAACGCATCAACTATCGCACCTTAACAGCGAGAGCAGCCGGACTCCATGCCCCGGACCCTTTTGAGTATCCCCCGGACTCGGTTTTGGTTACAATCCCTCCGGAGGTAATCGGCACCCTTGAGCCCGAGGAATACTCACAAGGGGGGCTGCTACGGCAAGCACAACAACTGGCAATGTATCACCAGGAGGCATTGGAAAAACGGGCTTCAACTCCACTTTCCCAAGCAGGATCGTCGGGGCAGTCTCGGCCTAGTTCCTCTTTGACCGAAATTCCAACCAAATCGCGAGAAACATCGCCCCCGTCTCGCCCGTACTCTGATTCTGGTACACATACTGCTAAACAACCCCCAGCACCAAATGTACATCGTTCGCGCAAAGAAAAAAGCGAAAAAAGCATTCTCACTTTGGCAGGCGACATGGGACTTTCTAAGCGCAAAAATCAAGATGCACGCGAACAGCAAATTGAACAAAGCCGTCGCTTTGCAGAAGCACTGGTCCAAAGCGAACAACGCACTCAGGGACAACCGGCTTACGAACTTTTTCAGGACATTCCTCACCCGCAGGATATTCCTCACCCGCAGGATATTCCTCACCCGCAGAATATTCCTCACCCGCCGGTGTCCGAGTTTTTGCATCCACCATCCCCGGTGCTTGTTGAGCGCCCACAAACTAGCACTCCGAAACTTCGCACCGACGACAGTACAAATTTATCCCAAAATACACCTACCAAACTCTACTCAACAGCGCTCAACTCAGAAAAGCGTAAGCAATTATTAGCAAAAATTGCTCTGCTCGAGGCCGAAGAAATTTCTTTGCGTGACAGCCCACCACCAACTCAACCACCCGTGGTGCCACTCGGTACCCTGGTTTCGCCCGAGACCACGCAAGATTCGCAAGGTCCCACAACCACCGAATTTTCTCACTTGACTTTGGTCACGGAACATTCGTCCCCGAACGAACCTATGGAACAAACACAGCCGGTTGCTCCGCAGCCATTGGTGGTCTCTCCAACACCTTCCCCCGGTCCCTTTGACACTTTCCACCCTCCTGCGCAAGCATTGTCCCATTCGGATTCCGACTACGAAGGTTCTTGGCATACACAGCCTTCAGTTACCCCTATTTTAGTAACCATTCCGGTGACTTTCCATTATTACTACCGCGCTTACACATTGCAATATAATCAGACTGTCAAAATGGCATGCAACCCCGAGTTGTGGAAAGTTTTCCGTGACATTGTTTTGCATAAATATGCCTTTCCTGACATGCCTCTGGATATCCACCTGCAACAATTTTACTTTCTTATTGCGCGCGAACTGAGCCTTTCGGGGGTGTATCCTGTTAGTTTTGAACAAATGATTCGTTGGGAATTTGAAAATTTGGGACAACTCATGTGGCAAGCCGCCCCCTTTCTGGAAGATTTGAGCCATTCGCCCTTGCTTGAACTTGAACCTGCCAACCGGGTGGTTGTCACTGCCATCCCCTGCCCGGAGGAGGCTGATCTGGTAAAGAAGGGTCGTGCCTACGCGGCCCACTTGAACACCCTTCTTCAGCGCAATTTGGCGGCTGCGCCTATGCAAAGTGACAATCCAAGCAGCTCTGATAGTGGCTCCGCGGCGAGTAAGAAGTCCAAAACGAAATCCAAAAAGCGCTCTAAACGCGGTCACAAACTGCACAAAAGCCGACGCTCATTTTCGGATGAGGGAATGGAAGGAGTACAGGAAGGCGGAGAGCCCTCTCCTATTCCACCACGCACGCCACCGCGTTCGCCGCGAGTTCCGCTCTCTGTCAAGAGACCGGCGGAAATTCCAACCCCAAATAACCGCGGTTTTGTGCCTTCATCGATAATGCACAACGAGTTTTATCCGCTGGGAGGTAAAATTCTCCCCCCTAAATACATGGCTGCGGCTTCTCGCGCGCTCACAAAGAAGGTGCCATCGGTGAGTGGACCTTTACGCCATCGCCACTTAGCCCCGCAAGCATATTTAGCCAATCGCCATCATACATTTGTTGAAAATGCAAATATACAGGAAGGAGTGTCCGGCATAAATGAACCGTTGGCTATAAACCGCACATCTACAGAAGCAGCAGCGGGCGCGATTGAGCGGCCACCAGGAATTGTAGCACCGGAACGTTACACGGTGACCGCACCCATCAGCATTGCAACATACGAGGCAAATATGCGCGATCAAGATGAGGTTGAGGCTGAATTGGACATGTACGCGCGCTACCATGGCCCAACTGCGGAGTATGAACCAACTTTGCGTGAATTAGCTCGGGACAACAATATCCAACATTTTATCCCTGCAGAATTTGGACAAACTGGGAGGGCCATTTACATTAATAATCCCAAAATAGCGATGCAACAACTCACTGATTTGCGCCATGCACTGTCCAAAGCAAACTACACCACACTAACAGTTTCCTTTGTCGATCCCGTGGCTTATTCTTGGGCATTGAATCGACCCAGCTTGCGACATCTCACACAGACTTTTCAGAAGGATGGCGCGTCTATCCCTGGCTACCCACATTGTGCTGTAAACCAACTACCGTGTGAACTCACCGCTGCACTGTACACCTTTCGTTATTATTTTGAGGGTGACATGAATACTACCGTGGTTGAGCCATTTAGCTTGACTACGGGATCTGGGAAAACTCCTGCAGACATGCAGCGGATTCATGAAAAACTGGAGAACCTTTTCAGTGTTTTTCATATGCACAAGGACGACCATCATAGCGGTCCAGTTCTGATTATACAAGAACACCAGCGCGTTTTACACTCTCTATTTTTACAATTTAATCTCGTGGTGGCGCGTAGCATCTCGGCTCTGGATATTATGCAAAATTTCTCTGTGATGCAGGCTGATTCTGATTTAGCGCAGTTTTTACAAAAAGCTTTTCTAGCTTTATTTGCACCGGACGAAACGACCCGCCCGGACGTTTGGTTCAACAAAAACGGCGTGCGTGCGCTTACCCAGGCTCGTATTCAAGCAGAAATGTGCTACGATGTAGTTTCTTTGCGAGTACCCCTGGGAACAGTCACTTCACAACAGCGCCACTTTTTCACTGGACCCGAGGGCACTGTTCAGTCAGGCACCACACATACTTATTGGTGCGTTCGCATTGCTCGCGCGCAAATAGTGGAAGAACGCAGGCCTGTAGGAGATTTCGACTTCATGGGCGCACAAAACCTTATGTCACAGCGTAAAAAGTTTGATGTTCAACAAGCCATTCGTGACCCGGGCACAGCAATGTTGATGGGCAACAAGCCTATTCCACCTCCGCATTCGGCCCGCATGGCACTACCGCCTCAGGAAATGTGTAGCACACGTTATGACGATCTCCCACACGCTCAAAAACTGTGCGAAATTATTGCTGCAATCCGAAATTACCTAAAACTGCCCCCGGTGGCTGGAGATGTGCGAGCCACACTGGCCGATTTTGGAACTGATACCCTCATGTGGGAAGCAATCACCCTACACTTCTACCCACCGCACGCTACTGACGCAATGTTACCCGAATTTCGTGGGGATGGGGAATCTGAACAACAAAACCCGCATTTCCATTTTGCTGAAGTAGACTCCACAATGGATGAGGACACTATACGCCAAATTGTCCGGGGTGAAATTTCCTTGACCGGAAGCCGCCAAATTCAGCCGGCTTATTTGGTAAATTTACCAACATACCCGATCGCCCCGGGCGTAGCCGTTTCTGTGGAGTTTGAAACAGGGGCCCACATGGTCTTTCCGGAAACCATCGCTTCGGGGGAAAATCTTCAAAACCCCCGTCAACATGCCAATCCCCCGTATAAACGCAATCCGCTGGGAGGAATCCCGGGCGTGAGCATTTTCGACCCCACAATTTCCCGAGTGACAAAACAACACGACCAATATGCGCACCATATACATTCCGCGCCAGAATATCTCTCGCCGTTACTAGGCGGCTCAGCTTTGCCAAATGTTGCTCCGCGGGAGTTCACTCCGATCATTGATTTTGGCTCGGTCGATGCACTGCAACAGTTCACGGCCTCAACAATTGATGCGCAGGAGGAATTTTGCATGCACTTTCGTAATTCGGGACCACTTTCGCACTGCCAGGGACTCCACCCGGATAACCAAACACATTTTGCAAACACCAAATTTTGTGGAAAAACTTTTGATATCGAGGCTGCAAAACCACTGCCATATCGGGCTGCACTGTTACCACCGATGGTTGAAATTGCCGAATTGGCTCAAATCCAAGATGCAAACCAAGGATTTGGAGATTTAACTGCATGCACCTCCGTGTTGCATGATGTTTTCACCACCGCAGTGGTGTCCCCATTTCGTCCGAAGCCGGATGAAATGGAGGTTGAGGATGATCCGTGCTTGTCTCCAAAACAAACTGCGCAGCAGGGTTCCTCGGCCCAACCGGAGGAGCGTAGCGATTCACAACTGCCCGCTGCTGATTTTACTGCGTGTAACCGGCCTCAATCAACTTTTCTTGCACCTCGCCGTTTACACCGATACGTTTCCACCCGCGACGATTACAAAACTGCAGCAGGCACCCCTTCATCACATCCACATGCGGATGCTCTGGTGCCTGACAGTTTGCGTCAGTTACCAGGACATTCACAGGCACTCACAATCGCTGCAGCAGCAATTTCGGATCCTAGTCCGGACGGGCGTGCCGCTGCCCGTGCTGGGTATAATGTTGCGCCCCTACTCTCTAAAAGCGACAAATTTCAAGGCCTCACTAGAGAGCTGCACACTTTTCGTCGGCCTATCAGCGATCACACGGCGCAATTTTACTGCACTCCCAAAAGCGCATCTACACCTATACAAGGCGGATGTAACTATAATTTTGTCCAAAGTTTGGTCGGGGCGGACCTTTCTGAAAAGGTTTTTCAAAGCTTAATTCGCCACCGCGGAGAATTTCACGCAGACCCTGTACATACTTTTGCCAAAATTTGTGCTCAATTCCAATTGACACCTGAGGAAGCTGGTTTGACAGTTATTAGGGCGGATGGCTCTTTTGCTCAAGAGCCAATGACACATTTTCGCGCCCCTGGCATAGATGCTCCACGTCCACCACCGGAAGTGTACCGGGAAATGGGAACGGACCTGCCCGACCGTATTCGACGGGTTTTGGACAGTAGCCTCCGAAATGACCCGGCTCAGTTTCCTGTCCCTACCTACCCCAGCGTTAACTTAGGTTATTACTACGTTCTTTGGGTGGGTGAACAAGTCGGGTGTGCTTATGCCTCTGCCGAGGACACGAGTGTGTGGCTTCGTTGTTTCCGTGATTTGATTTTTCGTGATGCACACACCACACAACCAAGAGCGCCACCCTCCACCTACACCATGAGTACATACCTAGACTTGTTTGATTTACGCACTGCACCGGGTTCGCATTTCCATTTGGTCGAAAGCTTTAGCGTGGGTTCCGTAATTTGGGAACCGGGACAGGTGGCTCACCCCGCACATCCAAACACTTTTTGGTTTTTAAATTTGGAATGGGCAAATCCTGCACAATTCGCATGGGTGATTCTTTTGATGCTTTTGGAACCTGATCGCGTCAAACGCTCCCAGCTTGTACACGCAGCGCGCGCACAACACAACGGCGTGGTAGCCATGTGGATGATTGACCAACTACTTCTTCATGTCCCCGCATTCATCTCCCGCAAGGAGACTATCAGCATGATCGCTGGACTTGCGCTTGCCCGCGCCGGCAAGGCGGCCATGCTACAGCATGAAGAGAACATTCGCGTCCTCCTTGCACAGGACTCCTGCGCTATGGATGTTTTTGTTTCGGAAAATCGCCAATGGGGATCGGGATTGCCCATCTTTGATCCACGCAATGAATCCCATGTGTACTATCTTCCTGGTAACAACATTTACGGACACGCCATCACAGGTGCCACGCACGACGCCATTGCCGCCATCCGCAGTGGTATGTCCGTTCCCGACATTGCCATCGCCCAACGCAACTTAAACATGAATTTTCTTAACCCTGCATTCTCCGTTTGGGATCATGAGTACAATATGATTGAATCCCCGGCACACCGAAATGCACTTGTACTGGTCCCGGGGCATGAGGCTAGTGGCACTGGCAGCCAATGGCCGGAATCCTCAGAGGATGAGCCGAATCGCCTAGGGAACACTGCTTCGTCATCTGCGCGTCTCAGCTGGCGTCTGCTTCGGCATTCAGCTGATACCGCGGAACAAGACGTTTTCCGCCAACAACTTACCACTGATCCGTTTGTTGATGATTTTTCGGTCCGTTTTCCAGTGGTTTTGGCCTTACTGCAACCGCACGTTGCCGCCCGAGCCACCATGTTGGCCGCATACACTGTTGAGCCAGATGTCGGACAGACACGCCTTGTACGCAGCAGGGTACCTTGGGATGAAACTGACCCCATTGTAGATTATGCCACTACAGTGCAACAAGAGGACATTTGGACTGTACAGCACGCAAGCCGCACTGCCACCATAGATTCCTTCGCAACCGGTCGCCATCACTATGCTGAAGCATATTCACAGACCCTATCTGAGCACAATCACGGACCGCCGCCCATCCGGGCGAGGGACGCAGAACGGTACAACCTGTTCTACCGCGTCCTTGACCCACATCCGCAGGGCGTACTCAGCACTCTTACCACCACTGATTTTGATCTACGTCGGCAAGTGCAGACTAATTTGCCTGAAGCCGAGGGGGACATAGCAGCTTCGGATGTTTCGGTAGGGGCATTCTTCCTTCATCTTCCCCCGGAAACAGCCGCCTTTTTCACTGTTTACAAACCCGAATATTTGGGCATGGCACAAATTCTGGTCCATAGGGAAAATCATCGTCGGTTGGCTCTGGGTATAGACCCATTGCCGGTGCCAGGGCCTGGTAAGTTTGATGCCCGTGAAGTGGATCGGATGTTTGACCGACACAGCACATGGCAAGCCAACGTCGTCGACAAGCTTCGCCGTGACCGAGCCAAAGTCAACCTCCGCAACAACTACTACCAGGACCCCAACTCGTCTTTCGACTCGGCACATACCGGAGGCGAAGCCAGCGACTCGGCACAGCAAGCCAATGCATCATCCTCGCGTCGTCAACGTCGTCGTCTCACTTCACCCGGGACGAAGCCAACTACCCGAGCTGACGTAAAAATCGAACCTTCGTCGCCAACAGTTCCACCTTTGGTGCTTCATCTACCTACCACGACCGTTGACATTACTGCATCGCCTACACAGCAATTCCTGGCCAAAGCAATGCACGCTACTGCACCGCTATCCACTTCCACGCCTGCGCAATCCAACAGTGACATTGCTAACATTTCTTCTCCTGTAGTTGGGCAGTGTTTCAAACGCCGCCGTACGACGCCGCAATCCGAAAGCTACGACGTGACTGACGCTATTGCTAATCCGCCATACCACTACTCGGCAGGTGGCGCACCTTTGGACTCTTTGTCAGCCCGACCACGCAGCTCAAGCTCTCCGCCGCAGTAACTCGAGTGAACACTTGTGTCCTTTATTTTTCTTGTCTGGTGAATTGCAATATTTTATTCCAAAGGGTTCAACGTGTGTCTCGGTTATACGCCATTGTTTCTGTGCCTCGGTTATACGGTTGTGCACTTCTGCGGGTGCGTACCCCGTCGGCCTGATGGAACCCATTCAGGCACTCTTTTCCGCGATGTGGGGCGTCTTTTTGCTTTATTCCGCCGTCACCATCATTTTCCTCTACATTC
>PJEL010001550.1_pt1 | contig 22881 bp, 18 predicted proteins | sample 1853271 | NCBI WGS metagenome assembly PJEL01 (sample SAMN08108733, study PRJNA415343) | Invertebrate metagenome, whole genome shotgun sequencing project. | host: Globobulimina | place: Sweden: Gullmar Fjord | collected 2015-08
AGACCTTCAGGTCGGTCAGCCCCTCGCGACCCATGATGTGGCTCGCCGCGGCCAGGTTGCCGACAAAGGCGAACGTTCGGCCGTCGGCTACGGCCTGCAGCGAGGATAAGGCCAACTGTCGAGTACGATCTGGATTGCTTGTGCTCTGCGTTTGTTGGAGGAGATGTGGTCATGATGATGAGGCCGATTCATCATGCACTGCGGTCGGACCAGTTACAGGCGACTGAAATTGTGAGCGACGCACTTGAACCAGTTGGGCCACAATCGATACCGCAATCTCCGGAATGGTTACCGAACCAATATCCAGTCCAATAGGCGCGTGCACTTCCTTGAGTTGGGCGGGATCGATACCCTCTTCTTCTAAATCGTCAAAGGTCACTTTGACCTTTCGACGACTGCCGATCATTCCAATGTACGCCGCTGGTCTACCGATCATCGCTTGCAATGCCCGTGCATCATGGCGGTGTCCTCGAGTGGCAATGACGACAAACGTATTGGTATCAACCTCAGCGGCCGCTAATCCCTCATGAATCGGGCCAGCGCGATGATCAGCAGCAGGGGGGACGAACCGCTCTAGGATGTCCGCACGATCATCAAAGACAATCACGCGAAATCCTAAATCAAGCGCATATCTGCACACTTCGCCGCCGATATGTCCACCGCCTGCAATGAGGAGTGTGGGTGGTGGGCGCATCTCATAGACATAGTGCAGCAAACGAACGCCGGCGTGCTCCTTGTTCACGTCGAACTCAGTGCTGACATCAAATGCGTAAGGCTGACTCTCGCCTCGGCGGTAAGCATCAGCAATCTCATTCAATGCGTCAGCAGATGTTGGAAACGTGATCGCAATATCCAACGTTCCGCCACAAATCAAGCCATCTTCCCACGCTCGATCATGGTCCAGCGTATGGCGAATGAGCGCATTTTCTCGCGATGACATTCGTTCGTGTGCGGCTCGGCGAACCTCAGCCTCAATACATCCGCCGCCTACCGAACCCAGCATCGTCGCCGCTTCGTCCACGAGCATCACCGCGCCCGCTGAGGCAGGGGTTGATCCTCTAGTCGCGACGATAATGCACAACGCGACCGGTTGATGCTGTTGGAGCAGAGTTGCTGCGTGTGCGAATAATTCGTGGGGTTGTAATGCCATCTACGTTCGTATGTCCTTGTTGGTGGCGAAGGTTACTGCACATTGCCGAGTGATTTCAGCCGTTCCAATCGCTCGGCTTCGTTCTTTACAAACCACGAGTCCAGAGCCAAACGGGAATATGCTTCTGCGAAGAATGCCATCGCCTGCGGATCACCCTTGGCGTGGTAAAGCTCACCCAATTCCTCGGACACATATCCTTCCTCCGCATCACCCGTTGATTCATAATCCGATTTGAGTGCAAGTTGCATCGAAAGTGCAGTGTCCGCATCCCCCAGTGCTCTATGGCAACGAGCGATGCACCACTTGGCGATGCGAATGTTCTCGATCGACCCTTTCTCCTCACGGAACGCCAAAGCCTTGATGAAGAAATCCATGGCGACGGCAAATTCGTCCCGCTCGAAATAGGTCCAGCCGAGGTTGTTGTACAACGACCCTCTCCAGTTGCGTGCATACTCCTCGGTTGCTTCCTCCGCCTGGGCCAACGCTTTAAGATTCCACTGAATGGCTTCGTCGGGGTCAGCCACGATGGCGACCATGTGGGCGGCATCAATCGTGAGTCCTTCTTCTCGTGCGTGCTTGCCTTGGGTATAGGCTTCGACAAACTCGGCCATGGCTTCAGCCCGGTTGGAATGATCCTTTGTTGATGATGAATTGAAAACGCGACCCCGCTCTAAGTGATATCGCACCCATGCTCGGGCGCATGTCTCATTGGACCCATCAGTCTCGTTCAAAAAAGATTCAACCTGATCAAGTTGTGCATGAGCGTCATCGAACTTCATTTGTAAACCAAGCGTTCGCGCAATCTGCGTTTGCAACTCTGCAAGGTAACATTGATCACCCGATGATCGGGCTACCGGCAACACTTCACGAAAGGCTGCTTCGGTCTTTGCAGGATCACTGAAATCCCACAAGGATGCAATGTCAGGAAGCGAGACGTTTGAATCATCAGTGGCTTCATTCCTTGACGTTGATTCAGTCGAATTCATCTGTGTAGATCCTAGATTCTCATTGGTTGGTTGGTCTGTTGAGGCGGTAGTATGATGATGATTGCTGTTGCACCCCGTCGAGACAATGAAACACATGGCTAGACTCGCCATCCCGATGCGGTGTTTCCAATTTGTCGTAGTCAGCGTCTCGTTCAATTGCATCAAAATCTATCCCAAGTCAAGGTGAAAATAGGTGTCGCGGCAAACGGTTGTGGTCACTCGCCCAACCATGAGATGAAAAGGCGATGGTGCAATCTCTCATAATCGTTCATTGCAGGCGAATCGTACGCGACTCAACTTGACAGAGTACCGAATCTCACGACCTGTTCTGTGAAGTGATGAGCCAATCCTAGCATTGGATTGCTTGTAGTCAGATCCGTCTGTATGATGATTACCCACCAATCAGGGAACTATGGGGTGGAGGTAGTAGGTTGTGAACCCAATGAAGGATGTGAAAGAACCTCCTCAAGGAAAGCGAAGGATGACATGACGAAAGCCAAAATTGTGGCGTGGGCTGTTCTAGTGGTAAGCCTTGTGTGTGTTGTTTACGTGACATTCATCCGGATTCCAGTTGACGATTCACATGTTCTGCTTGCGGTCCGCGACGGAACAGGGAGTGAGGTTAGGTCACTTCTACGCCGTGGCGCTGACGTTAACGCTGAGATGTTGGGTGGCTGGACGCCGCTGATGTACGCAGCTCAGTTGAATGATGATCCTGATGTAGTCAGGGCGCTAATAGAGGCAGGAGCCGATGCTAATGTTCGACTAAGCGCAGGTTTGACGCCATTGGTTCTCGCAGCACAATCGGATGCACCTGTTGAAGTGATGAGGGTCTTGATCGAGGCAGGGGCCGATGTGAATGCTGCGGATCAGGGCGGGCGCAGCGTTCTAAACTACGCTGCCGCGCGCACCAGCGATGCTGCAACAATTAGGTTGTTGATTAGCAATGGTGCAGATGTTCACTCATTTGATACCAACAATGAATACACGCCGATTATATCGGCCGCCCGATCTAACAAGAGCGTTGACGTGCTGAAAGCTCTGCATGAAGCAGGAGGGGACGTGCACGCTCTGTGGGGGTGCGGATGGACGACACTTATGTTCGCGGCGGAAAAGAACATTAATCCGGAGGTCATTGAGTACCTTATCCAATCCGGAGTAAACGTCGACGCACAGACGGACAGCGGCTTAACGGCATTGCTCATCGCTGCAAAAGAAAGCAATAGAGGCCCGATTCTTGAAGCACTCGTCAAGGGTGGTTCGAATATCCACATACGATCTGAAAGCGGCCAATCTGCACTCTCTATCATCGTCCAAACTCAGGATGATCCCGCCCTGATCGGAGCATTCATCGAGGCGGGTGCGAAGATTGATGCAACATCAAAAGAAGGTTGGACTCCTTTGCTTTCGGCTGCCCACATAGGGGTTGATCGCGAAGTGTTTAAAGTTCTTATAGAGGCTGGCGGCGACGTTAATGCCGTTCGAAATGATGGCACGACCTCTCTCATGTTGGCGGCTCAACGAGATTGTGGCCCCGCGATATTGGGAGACCTCGTCCAAGCGGGAGCATTCGTAAACCTGAAAGACCAATATGGTCAAACTGCATTAACGCTAGCAGCTCAGTATTCGAAGGATCCTCGCTCTATTCAGTTGTTGTTAGATGCAGGAGCAAATGTTAACGCAAAGATGTATGGTGGTTTCACTCCCATACTGTTGGCTGCAGCCTCCCAGAGTGATTTGTCCGTTATCACAATCCTCTTGGAGGCTGGTGCCGATCTCCATGGACGCACAGATGATGGATCAGGGATTCTCTCGTTGGCAGTGAGGAACTGGGAGAATTTTGAGATGATTCCACATCTGATTGCCTTGGGTGCCGATGTCGATACCCAAGACTACTCCGGCAATACTCCAATGATATTGATTGTGGCAGGGAATTGGTCCTCACGGAAAATAGAGATGCTCCTCAAAGCCGGTGCAGATGTGACGATCCAAAACCACGACGGCAAGACGGCGCTAGATTACGCTCTTCAGCTTCAAGCGAAGGGCAAAGAGATTGAGTTTGGCCGGGAGCGTCGAGATCGAATTGTGCAGATTCTTGAGGACGCGGAAGGCGGCTAAGGATTCTTAGCCCATTCGATCAGCACGGGAGCCAGTTAGGAAACATCCCAAGAGACAAAAAGCGGAGAGGGTGGGATTCGAACCCACGGTAGTGCAAGCACTACACCGGTTTTCGAGACCGGCCCATTCAGCCGCTCTGGCACCTCTCCGTTAAAAACTAGGTGGGTCGCTCTGACATGGGTGATTCAATCATCAGCATCGAATCAAACAGCTCGGGCGCAGCGGGCACAAATGTGTGCGGCGATTGTATCAGCCAATCGGGGAGACTCAAATTGACGAGTAGCGCATTTGATCCTTCAGGACAGTTCTTCACATTTGAAATTGGAGGATTGAGGAGTGCAGCTCAATCCAAGCCACCACGCTTAGGCGGGAGTTTCCATCGCTCGAATGACGCGCTCGGTCCGAGCATCCGCCAAATAGCTGGACACGACAAACAAGGCAAGAATCATGCCGGGAATCCAGCCGCATATCCAAAGAACAAGCGTCAGGAGCGCAAGCAACGGCTTGCCACAGGTCAAGACTGCAACGGGCGGGAGAACAATTGCCAGCAAATATCGCATATCCAAGGCTCCTGAAAGTCCAGCTACGGTTGATTGTAACAGATAACTGATTCGACAACGTTTTTCTACCGTAGCGCGTTAGCAAACACCGTTCCCGTGATTACCCATCTAACAGTGAACCAGCGGTAGGGCGGGAGGCAGTAGTCTTTTTTGGAAGGCGGTTCGTTCGATTTCATCGCTTGTCCAAATGCCGGTAGGTTGCATAAAAACGCCGTATTTCTCACGAAGCGGCAATTATCCCAACTTGACGACATCAATGACCTTACACACCGCCCGAGCGATCGAAATCAACTCTGCATCCGTGAGAGCGTGATGAATAGGCAAGCACAAGACTTCGCGGCCCGCTTTCTCACAAACTGGTAGTTTCGGAAGGGACTCGCCGAACATCTCTCTCAGGATGGGCTGCTCCGTCAGTGCACCGGGATAATGGACACCACATCCAATCCCTTCCGCTTGCAACAATCGGCAAATCTCATCACGGTCGCAACGTAATTGATCAATGTGCAAGCGAATCGTGTACTGGTGAAAAATGTGGGTCGCGTGCTCGCCTGCGATCGGGCAAGTAAGTTCATTTATATGGGACAACAGTTCAGTCAATCGCGTCGCATTTGCTTGTCGTATGTGGGTGCGCTCGGGCAAATCACGAAGTTGACTGCGGCCGATGACGGCAGCGATATCTGTCGAGCGGTAGTTGTAGCCGATCGCAACGTGATGATATCTCTTTCCCGGTTCCATTCCGTGATCGCGGATTCTCAAGATGCGTTCAGCGAGTTGGTCATCTTTCACCGTAACCATGCCGCCTTCGCCCGTCGTCATATTCTTTGTGGGGTAGAAAGAGTATGTTTGGGCATCGCCGAACGCACCGATACCTTGGCCCTTGTAGGCTGCTAAATGGGATTGAGCAGCATCGTAAATCACAGCTAAACGATGTGATGATGCAAGCGATTGCAGAGCGTCAATATCTGCAACGTTGCCGTACAGATGGACGGGTGTAATCGCAGTCGTTCTGTCTGTGATCCGACGGGCAGCGTCCTCAGGATCAATGGTGTATGTGTCAGGATTTATCTCGCAAAAAACGGGCGTGGCTCCGCGCGCGATAATCATGGACGCGGTCGCCATAAACGTGAAGCCGGGGCATAGCACTTCATCGCCGGGTTGGATGAGTGTTTCATACGCGAGTTGTAATGCGGTGGTGCCGTTACATGTCGCAAAAGCATGTTGGGCGCCGGTCGCTTCCGCGAATTCTTTTTCAAATGCAGCGCATTCTGCTCCCTGTCGCACTTGGCCCGACCGCATCACTCGTGCGACTTCTGCGATTTCATGTTCAGAGAATTGCACAGACACCGGCGAGACAAAAGAATCACTGACAGCCGTTCCGCCGAACGCCGCCAGCGTTTTCGCACGGGGGGTGGAGTCAGGATCAAGCGGGCGTGCTTTTGTAGTAGTGTTCAGCGACATAGTGGGATTCATCTTCGTGGTCATGATAAGCAATTGTGGCGATAAACTGAGCAGTGTCGATGGGGGATGAGCCGCAAATGAGAATAGACGCGAGCGCCATACGCATGATTACTAATTTCCAATCATCAATCGAGCGCATGACAAACTGGTCCCGACCGTTGTCATCGGGACCAGTTGAATGTATTTGATCACCAGCCTTACCGCGATTGCCAATCTGCAATTCGATGAATGGGCAACGCTGCAAAGGCGGATCAATCACCGTTGATTGAATGTGATGGAATCAGCTTAGCCGGCGGGCTGACCTTCAGTTTGTGCCTGCTGCTGGAATTCCGAAATGCGTTGTTCGCGCTGAGCAACGGTTTGCTGAATGGCGGCGGCAAATCGCATTGCACTGGTGGGGGACATGACGACGCGGGTGCCGATCTGGAAATTAATCGCAGGTTTATCAGCAATGACGCGCGGCATCTGGATACCCAAGTCACAAATGATTTCATCTTGACCAAAGTTGATTTGCCATGCGTTCGCATAAACTGCGTTTGCTTTGGTTTCATCAACTTGGACCATGACCTGCTGTCCATCAACTTCGCCGGCGGATTCGAGTGTTTCGGCCACTGTAGTTCTCCCGGGCATTGAGCCCATGCAAAAAAGGAATGACAATTTCTAGTCGTATTAAAAGCGTAGGTACAATCCACACCGAGCCCTCTCATATAGGAACGAGGGTATCGATGCCATCCGCCTGCGATTGGCTGGGCGGATTCCGCTCAAACATAATAGCACGAATTAATTCGGGTAAAGACAAAGGGCAGTTTCGCGGTATCTACCCCAAAACAGGTGATCGCCAAAAAAAGTGGCCTTTGAGATTAGTTGGTACGCCAATCGATTACCACTTTACCAAATTGTTCCCCCGATTCGATGCGTGCAAAGGCGTTTGCTCCTTGATCCGGCGGAAACACCGAATCAACGATGGGTTTCATTTGCCCAGACCGCAAAAACGCTGTCACTTCCCGAAATTCCGACATTGTGCCCATGGTCGATCCCATGATTTGCAGCTGATTCCAGAAGATGCGAGCCAGATCTGTGGTAGCATTAGGGCCGGTGGTACATCCGGGAGTGACGTATGTTCCGCCGCGCGCAAGTGATTTGATACAAAAGAGATGCGTTGCCTTACCAATCGAATCCAGTGCGACATCAACGCCCTGTTTGGCGGTGGCTCGACGTACATCTCGAGACCAATCATCGCCCTTATCCAATATGCCTGCTTTGGCCCCCAGTTCGAGTGCACGATCAAGTTTCGACTGATGTCGGCTCGTGACAATGACATTACACCCCAAATGCTGGCAAATCTGAAGACCTGCTAGCGCTACGCCACCCCCTATACCGGGGATAAGCACTGTTTGGCCAGGACGTAGGTTTGCCCGCGTGATCAAGCATCGCCAAGCGGTCAGAAAGGTGAGTCCAAACGCTGATGCCTGAAGCGGGTCCGTCTCGTTCCCAACACTCACAATTTGATCTACCGGGGCTGCAAATCGATCGCAATGCCCGCCGTTCGTATGTTCACCGATCATGGAAATGTCTGGCACAGATGAGTTTACATGTGGATTGGGCGATTGCTCCAGGTGGATCGCAGCATTCAAAAGAACGCGCTCGCCGACCCATTCAGGATCTACATTCGTGCCCACTGATTCGACAATTCCGCAAGCATCAGACCCGGAGATGCGTGGATAGGTGAGGTCGATCCCAGGTAATCCTCGCCCCACCCAAAGGTCGAGATGATTCAAGGCGGTGGCTTCGGTACGGATGATGACATCATCAGGATTAAGAATAGGTTCCGGCCAATCGCTCACAAGTGCAATGTGAGATGCGACGGGCGTACCTTGTTGCTGAATGACCAGTGCTCGCATGTTAAAAAATACCTTGGTAACTAAATGAAAAGTACTTAATCGATGAGTACAACTTAGAATTGGCTGAGAATAGGGATGTAGGTCGCTTCAAATCTACCTTTTCTATCCATTTAGGGCGATGCGACCTAGTCAGCGAGTGAATAATCCGTTAGGGTAGGATGGTCGTCGTTGCCTTCTGGAGGGGGTTGGCACACTATCTTCTAGGATAAGAGTCTTTGTTACACATTCACCACGGGCCGCGATGGCTTATTTTGAGAGGAATGTACCGTACATGCCAGTAGTAGAACGCGAAGGGAGAATGAAGAAGGAACTTTCTCTCTTCGGTGTCTTCGCGCTATCAACCGGTACCACGCTCAGCGCGGGGTTCTTTTTGCTGCCCGGGTTGGCCGCTGAGCGAGCCGGCCCCGCCATGATCTTGTGTTATCTCCTCGCTGCGGTTCCGATGATCCCGGCAATTTTGAGCATCATTGAACTTTCCACGGCGATGCCGCGCGCCGGCGGCGCGTATTACTACGTAGACAGGAGTCTCGGCCCTGTGATGGGGACGATCGGCGGATTCGGCACGTGGTTCGCCTTGGTAGCAAAGACGGCTTTTGCGCTCGTGGGAATGGGTGCGTATATCAGTCTCTTCGTTGGTGATTATGTATCCACCATTTTCATTGCCAGTTTGCTTGCGTTGGCGTTTGGTGCACTCAATTTGTATGGTGCCAAAGAGAGCGCGTTGTTTCAAGTTATTCTGGTGGTTGGGCTCCTCGTGGTACTGATTGGCTTTATTGGAGACGGTATCTTCGATGTCGAGCGGGTGAACTTCCAGAATTTCTTCAAAGCGGGTGGCAACGACATCTTCGCTACCGCAGGATTGGTGTATATCAGCTACGTTGGTGTCACCAAAGTTGCAAGCGTTTCTGAAGAAGTGAAGGACCCGGATCGCACTTTGCCGCGCGCGATCATTGCATCATTTATCGTTTCTGTATTGATCTATGGACTCGGGACAACCGTCATGGTTGGCGTGTTGGGCGATGATCTGTTTCATGCGAATCACATTGATACGCCAGTCGCAGCGGTTGCGGAACAATTAGGGGGGAAATTCGGGAAAATCCTGATCTCACTGGCGGCATTAGCTGCGTTTTCGTCGGTCGCCAACGCAGGCATTTTGAGCGCCTCTCGATATCCGTTAGCGATGAGCCGTGATCGCATCTTGCCCAAGAAGATTGGTGCGGTCAACGCGAAGAGGATTCCGGCTCTTAGCGTTGTTATTACGACGATTGCAGTAATGGGTCTACTCTGGTTGGACCTTGAGAAAATAGTCAAACTTGCCAGCGCTACGCAATTGCTTATGTTTGCGATGCTGAATGTTGCAGTCATCATGATGCGGGAGAGCAAGATCGAGTCGTACGACCCAGGGTTTAAATCACCTTGGTATCCATATGTGCAAATTGTAGGAATCATTCTCCCGTTGTGGTTCATCTCAAGTATGGGATGGCTAGCCGTGATCTCAACGACCAGTTTGATCACAATCGGCGCATCATGGTATTTCTATTACGCGAACAAACATGTCGCACGCCGAGGTGCGGTCTTTCATGTGTTTGAGCGATTAGGTCAAGCGCGATTTACCGGCTTGGATAGTGAACTTCGATCCATCCTCAAGGAAAAAGGTTTGCGCCCCGACGATCCGTTTGAGGAAGTCGTCGAAACAGCCACCATGATCGACGCCAATCCTGCAGAGACATTTGAATCAATCGTTGAAATGGCTGCAGATGCGTTTGCCAAACAGGTGGGATGCTCGTCAGTTGCTTTACGAGATGGATTCCTTGAAGGAACACGGGTCGGAGCAACGCCCGTCGCAGGCGGGGTGGCTCTCCCGCATCTGCGTCGGCCTGAAGTGTTGCGACCTCATCTTGTCATCGTTCGTATTTCCACCGGTGTGGAGATATTGGTGCCAGATTCTGAAGTGGTCACCACTCACGAACCAGCGAGAGCGATTTTCTTCCTGCTCAGTCCTGAAGATGATCCGGGTCGACATCTCCGGACGCTAGCCGAATTGGCAGAGCGCGTAGACGACGCAAGTTTCATGGATGAGTGGTTGGCGGCGAGGAATCCGTTGGCCTTGAGCAGCCTGCTTATTCGCCGAGATCGATATATGGCCTTGGAACTTTCTCCCGAAAGTATGGGAAGGACGTTCATTGGAAAGACGCTTCGAGACATAGATCTTCCGCAAGGGTGCCTCGTCGTATTGGTTCATCGCGAAGGCGATTCTATTGTGCCAACCGCCCGTATGGTCTTCCAAAAAGGTGACCGCTTATCCATCATTGGAAATCCCGAGTCCATGGAAGGTCTGCGCAAAATCGTTGAACCTTCTGCGCAAACAAAGTTGGAATCGGATGCGAATCCACAATCCGAGGATGCGACAGACGAAACAGCGTCGCCGAGCGAAGATGATTAGAACTCAATTTTAGCGAGTAAGGCATGAGAATGAGGAGTATGTCCATGTCGAGATCAAAGCAACTCGATCACCGTGTCCACAATCACCTGCTGCAACTCATATTTGCAATCGTAGCATGCGCATCATTCGCCATTCCCGGGATAGCACAAGATGCATCAAATGAATCAAGGCTAAATGTTTCGTACACCAATGCAGGTACGAACCGTGATGACGTTGTTGCGTTTGTGGAGTCCTACAGCGTGGAAAGCGAGAAACGCGAAGCAGCGGAATTTCTCGTACGAAATATGCCAACGGTTGATCTCGTTTCGATGTCGACCATCGACATGCAGGAAAATCTGGAATACGCATTCAAGTCACGTGAGGAGTTGCCTTGGGTGAAAGAACTGCCGTTCAATTTGTTTTGCCATTATGTGCTTCCGCATCGGGTAACGCAAGAGTCATTCGAGCCTTGGCGGCAAGCGCTGTTTGACCAAATCATTCCCGCGATCGAAGGGTGTGATACCATGACTGAGGCCGCGGTCGCGGTCAACAAATGGTGTGGCCAACGCGTTGGATTTAAGCAGACAGAATTTCGCGATCAAAATGTTATGTCGACACTGCGGTCTGGCATTGGGCGATGTGAGGAGATGATGATTGTCAGTATTGATGCAATGCGGACTGCAGGTATTCCGGCTCGGCCATGTTCCGCCCCGTGGTGGGTTGTCAATGATAACAATCATGCATGGGTCGAAGTCTGGGCGGATGGAGATTGGTACTACATCGGCGGATGCGAACCCACTGCACAATTAGATCAAGGATGGTTCTCGGGAGCCGCCCAACGTGCAGGAACCGTTATCAGCCAAATGTACGGTTCGCCTGACGATCTGCCGACCGGCGAGATCGTTTGCCGATCGCTTGACAACATGGCGTATGTGAATTCGACCGCGGTGTATGCGATGACGGGCGAAATCGAAGTCGAGGTGTTGAATAACAAAGGTGAACCGGTTGCGGATTGTCCGGTGTCAGTTTCCGTGTTCAATTTTGGCGCCCTACGGGCATTAAATACACAAGACACCGATGCAAGCGGCAAAACACTCTTGACCGTTGGCCTCGGTGAATATTTTTATGCCGCAGGGAATGACGCCGATGGTCGCAGCCATCAGATTATCAAAACCGTACCCGGCGAAGTAACACGAGTGCAGTGGACTCTTGATCCTGATGATGTGCCGGACGCATCATTCTGGCTCCGCTATCCCACGCAGCCTGAAGCGAGACGCCAGGCAGCCCGACGGAGCAAATCATCTAAAGGCGCATCAACTGCGATTGACTTTCGACCTAATTTACCCGCGCCCGGTGCCCGTGATTTATACGATCCAGAATCTGACGCCGCGTTTGAAGCAAAACTCGAGTCGACCGAGCAGGCCGAGGCTTGGCGGGGGATTCTCAGAGATGCACGAGAGAATTGGCGTGCCCTTGCATCGCTTGTCGAACAGAAGAACGCACTGGAGTTGTTGCAGCATACCACAAAATTGGACCGCCTCGAACTGAGTACTGCAACTGTTCTCGACCACGTTCATGTAGCGACCACAGCCCGGAGAGATGGAATCACTGATGAAATGTTTAATACCACTGTGCTGAACGCACGGATTGGTCGTGAACATGTGTCGGCATGGCGAAAACAACTTGCTGATGTGTTAAATTTTGAGCTCACCCAATCTGCAGATCCGCAGGAAATAGCTGAGAGCATATGCGCTTGGATCAATGAACAGACCATCAAGGTATCGCGCAACAGTCGACTCGGGCCCACCATGAATCCAGGGCAATTTCTCATGGCAAGGGGCGGCACAACTGCAGAGCGATCGGTGTTTGCCGTCGGTGCACTAAGAACATTGGGCATACCCGCTCGCTTGGCCAAGGGTGATAATCGTGTTGAATTTCATAACGGCTCGGATTGGGTCGTATTCGATCCCGGCGATTGTGATTCATTTCGTGTGTTGGGGGATGACAATCCATCGGACGAAAACGATGCTGTACAGACTGAGCAGCGGGGCACCATTCGTCTGCAACTCTCACGCGATGACGCGATCATGGACGGCAAGTTTTACGGCTACGATGTTTCCACGTTTCGTAATGGTTCATGGACCGCGCTCCGCAATTACGAAACCGCAGATACACCCGAGTGGCGCACCATCACTCTTCCGGCGGGCGACTATTTGGTGACGGCAGGCGTTCGCAATCCGAATGGCGACCCATTTGTCCGCACACAGTATGTGACGCTAGGAGCCGGCCGCACCATCGATATTGAATGGTCTATGGATCTACCCGCCGACAGTGGGATGTTCGCTTTTCCCATCGTGCACTCTCTGGAGGGTTTTCCAGCCGTAACGATTGCGGATCGACGAGCGGAACATTCTCTTGACCTCAAAGAAATGGTTGATGAGAAACCACTCTTGATATTCATGTTTCGCATGGACGATGAGCCTTCCATTCGAATGTTGCCCAAGGTCGATGAAGCCCGATTCGCATTAGAGGCAGCAGGAGTAGAGATCGTCGGCATCGCGTTGCCCGGAGTTGACGATCGATCCCTTTCATCGTTCTTGCAAGCAAACCCAGTCGAATTTAAGATCGTCGAAGGTTCAAATGAGTTGGCAACAGCGTTTGGGCTTGAAATTGCGCAGCCAATGGGCACTGTCCAACCAATGCCATCCGTCGCGTTGTTTCACAGAGGTGGAAAACCGTTGATGTGGATTGACGGATTGAATCTCGACATTCAATCTCTACTCGTTGACGCTTCCCGCTTGGTGCGATAGCCATTTGGAGTGTTAACGAAAGGGGGTTTGGTTGTCTTTCATTTGGAGGTGAGTCTTGAGTATGTATTTGATCCAGTGTTGTCAAACATTTTCGCAACAGCGACGGCGCGCGATCCTGATGATTGCGATTTGTTGCAGTGTTTGTGTTCCGATACTGACCACTCAAGGTGATGATCGCCCTTTGGAAGAGCAACCCTATGTGGGCGTTTCTTTGCGGCACGATGTTGCAGCCAACAAATGTCTGGTCAGTTGGATCTATCCAGGCCCACTCAACGGTACAGGATTCAATTCAGATCATCTGACGCGCGGTGAGTATCTGCTGCAAGTAGGCGAGATTGTAATTCATACTCCGGATGAATTCAAAACGGCAATTGCTGAGTACACTCCAGGCGAGTCCGTGCGCATGCACGTTCAACGGACAAATCCTCAGCCGGGCGGTTCCGTCCCCAAGGCAGGCGACGGCACTGAGGTGGAGCAATTTGAAGTAACGCTTGATTCAAGAGCGAATTGGTCCGGCCCCGTCAAGTGGCTTCGCGACGATGCGGATCGGGTCGATACTGAAGCATTGCTTTCGTTAGATGATGGTCCCACAGCATTGGAGCAATATGTCAATCAACAGCTCGAAGCGAATAACATTCGAGCCCCGATCGACGATCTTGTTACCTACTTCAACAACACTTTGAACGACAGCTATGGCTTTCACATGCTCGATCGTGTCGCGTACGGGTTTCGTCATCCGACTCGGCTAGCTGAGTTGCAAATGAATATGACTGTGGATCTTCCAACAGTGGCGAGTGATCCGAGGGCGTTGTTTGCAGAGATTTCGGAAAACATAGATTTGGATGCGCCCGCACAAAATCCTCATATTTATTTGTCGCAAATGGAATCACCAAAAGAGTCCATCGACTTTTTGGAAGCACTGGCCGCACGATCTCATGCCGCCCGTGAAGCTGCGTTTAGTCAACTATCAGATGACGAAGTGGCCGAAATCTCTCGTACATTTCCGGAGTTGGTGTCATTCGTGGCGCAGAATTTCTACATCAACGATCACCCCGATGTACAAAGGCTCATTGCAGCGTTGAAGACTAGTATGCGAGTAGACTTTGATCAACTCCTTGGAGCTGCAGCAAACTTGAGCATGGTCATGCAACACGATGCACAGGCACCAACCTGGGCGAGCAACCGTATCCCGCTTCCCAACGATCTGATGGATGCGATCAAAGGCGATGTGATTGGAGTACGTCGGACATCGTGGGGTGGTTGGGCGGTGGTCGGAGGCGCGGGAGACAACGAATATGACCTGTCGAAAATTGACATAGTTATCGAAGTGGGAGGGCAGGATTCGTATCGGTATTCATCCACAGCGCGTCCGGATGTGCAAATCGTAATAGATTTTGCAGGCAATGATGTGTATGCAGGAAATGAAAATGATTCGGCAGTCGCAGGTCCAGCCAGTGCACTAGGCGGAATTAATCTGCTTGTCGATCATGCGGGTAATGATACCTACAAAGGTGGGACACGGTCTTGCGGCGTGGGCATCATGGGATTTGGAGTACTCGTTGATCATGGCGGTGCGGATACGTATACCGGTAAGGATTGGTCATGCGGAGCAGGTTTCTACGGCTCTGGAGCCATCCTCGATCTCGGCAGCGGATCGGATGTGTATACGACAGAGCACTTTTCGCAAGCGATCGGTGGGCCGCGTGGATTCGGACTCATTCTGGATGAGAATGGCAGAGATTTGTATCGCAATAATGGGCCCGTTCCGTCCGTGTATGGATCTGATGCGGTGTACTCGGGCATCAGTCAAGGCATTGGCTTTGGTGTGCGTGGGTACGACACGGGTGGCATTGGCATTTTGTGCGATCTCGCGGGACATGACCGTTATGAAGCAGGTGAGTTCTCCCAAGGTGGTGGGTATTACTGGGGCTTGGGAGTTCTATATGATCGGGCGGGTCGAGATTTGTATTACGGCAACCGCTACACGCAGGGCTTCGCGGCCCATCAGGCACTTGGTATTCTCGCGGATGATCAAGGCGATGATACCTACTGGGGAATGACCGCTGCGACGCAGTCAGGTTCTTGGGATATTTGCGCCACCCTGCTCATCGACCGTCAAGGCAACGATACCTACCAAGCAGACGGCCTCGCTCAGGGAGGAGCGTCGATGCAAGCCATTGCTTGGCTCATTGATCTAGAAGGAAATGATCGCTACAACGCGCCGGTCGGTAGTACGATGGGGCAGTCGGGGGGAAATAGTTATCATTACGAAGCAGCAAAGTGCTTTAGTTTTTCATTGCTACTGGATGCAGGCGGGTCAGTAGATATGTATTCGCGAGATAATTGTTATGACAATCTAACTCGAACGACTGGATCTATAAACGAAGACAACCGGGCGAATAGCTCGTTGCATGGTTTGTTCATTGATACTGCAGAGCAGTTGGACTTTTGGCCCTAATGGGTTTGGCTAGGTCCAACCAAGCATGAAGAACATAGCGGTAAAGAACAAGTCAGCAAAGATAATGCTGACAATGCTCGCGACGACCGTGTCCGTTGTTGCGCGGCCGACACCTGCTGCACCGCCCGTTACTTTGAGTCCGTTGTAGCAAGCGATCAATCCGATTAGGAGGCCGAAGATGAGGCCTTTGACCATGCCGGTCGCCAGATCGCCAAATTGCGATTGGGTGACGGTATTGTCCCAATAGAGTTTGGCGGGCACACCGTGAATGTAAACGGTTACCGCCATGCCTGCTGCGATCGCTGCAATGTTTGCAAACACGGTAAGGCATAATGTCGAAACTGCTGCAGCGATGACACGTGGCACGACCAGGAATCGGATGGGGTTGAGAGCGGTCGCTTCCAGCGCTTCAATCTCTTCGCCGACCACCATGGTCCCAACTTCAGCGGCAATGGCGGCCCCAGCAAATCCGGTGAGGATGATGGCACTCATCAGCGGTCCTAATTCTCGAAGAACTGCGATAGAGAGAATGTTTGCAATCTTGTCCACCTGGCCAAAGTCTGCCAACGGAGGCTGCATTTGCAAGGCGAGAATGGAACCGATGCAACCCGACAAGAGCAATACGATGGTGGTCGCCCGAACGCCTAGTCGCACCATTTGCGAAATGATCGCCGCCCGCCCGATTCTCGCTTTCTTTCTAAAAACCCCAAGCAAAAGCCAGTACGTTGTATCCTGAAAAAGAAACCAGATACCGCCCAAGCGGCCCAAGATTGTGATCGTCGTGGCTCCAATGAAGGCAATGATGCGCAATGGAAACACTAAGTCGATCGGCCGACTATCCGCAGCACCGTTCCCATTGTTCGTCGCCAAACTTGTCTTGCCACCGTTTGCCATGCGAGTTTAGCCTCTACATATTAAGAGAATGCATATCTGGTTGCTGCTTACTGACGGCTGGATGAAGCGCAACAATACCTCAAAGCATTCATCGGCCGTTTCAGCTGACCAACCCCATAATTTTCAGATTCAAGACGGTTGGTTGGCTCAAAGGATTGGCCACTCACCTGAATAGATTTCGGCCGCCGGGCCGGCCATGAACAGATGATTAGAGTCGCGATCCCAACGCAAGTGAAGATCACCGCCGGGCAAATGAATGAGCGATTCACGCTCTGTTTTTCCTGCCAACACACCAGCTGCGCACACCGCAGATGCGCCCGTGCCACATGCTTGGGTGATCCCGCTCCCTCGCTCCCACGTTCGCATGGTCATTTCGTTGGGGTTGTGCACATGAACAAAATGGGCGTTAATCCGATTATGAAATGCGGCATGATGTTCTATCAGAGGGCCATACATCTCTAAATCTATCTCCGCCAACTCTCTCGCAGACTCGACAAACGTGATCAAATGCGGATTGCCCGTGCCGACAAGGATGACATCGATCGTCTGTTGGGTTTGCTGAACGTCCATTGCAATTTCGTAAGATGAGACGGCGGGAAAATCTGTGGCGATCTTCAAGCCTTCCGCCGGTTTGAGATGTGATTCTGTCACGCCAATTGATTGGAAATCAAAGGTCGGCTGCCCCATATCCACTGTCACCTGATTAACACGCTTGGTCGTGTTCTCTTTCTCAAAGTCGAGCGATAGGACGCCCGCATCAGTTTCGACCAACATCGATTGTTGATTCGCAGTAATCAGCCCGTGATCGACCGCATATTTGCACACGCAACGAACGCCGTTGCCGCACATTTCACCCCGTGAGCCGTCCGCGTTGAACATGATCATGCGAACGCCGGCCCCGTTTGGAATGTTCGATTGAGCGGTAGGCGGGACAATGAGAATCAGGCCATCCGCCCCGACTCCGCGATGGCGATCGCTTATCTGAATCGCCATTTCAGCCCAGTTGTAGGTATCCACATCTAGTTCCGTACTGCGAACGAGATCAAGATAAACATAGTCATTCCCCAAGCCATGCATTTTGGTGAATCTTATCATCAGCGGCATTCTTTCTTGCTGCTAGCGGTAGGAACTCGCGTTTCGGGAATTGGGGCGCATTGTATTGCATACAATAATCTTAAAAAAGGGTCCAATTTGTCCATTTATCTGACGGATCGTAGACGTCGCTTCGTCTCTCGGAGTGTGGCTTAGCAACTTGGTGTGCTTGTGCATTCCATGCTAGTTGGTCAAATCACATCGTTTTTCGGTGTGAGACAGCTTTTTACAATGCGATTCCGCCCGGACCCTGAACTTGAAGGAACTAGCCCGTGATTACCAGAACCAAGAATATCCTGCGTGATTGTTTCCGCATACGTCCTGTGATTCTCAGTGCAACGATTGGATTGGCAGTAGCCGCGATCGCCGCTCCCTCATTAGGGCAAACATTCGAGATTTCGGCTGGCGATGGCCCGATGCAAATGGGGCAGCGCGGGATGGTGGCCCCCGAAGATGCATTCAAGCCTCAAATGTCTCGAGATGAGCTCAAGATCATGGCCACTGAATTGCAACTTGACGATGTACAGTTGGATCTCATCACCCTTGCTCATGATGGATACTTGGCAGCGAATGATGAAGCGTCCCGACCCTTAAGAGATCAGTCTGGTCGGCAGATTATGATCGGCGGACCCGGTACAGATTTTGACCGCGAGGCGATGCACAAACGTATCAAAGAAATGCGTGATATCGGAAAGACCTACCGAGCCGAACAGAAGCGCCTCGAGGACGATTTCAAAGCCATGGTGCAAGGGCTACTCTCACCGAAACAATCCGTTCGTTGGGAACGATATGAACAAGGCTTCCGCCGTCGTTCAACGCTTAGCCAACAGTCCGCAATTGGAGGCGAAGGGGTAGATGTCTTTAAGCTTGTCGACGATCTAGAGTTGAATGCCTCACGGCGGTCCTCCATTCAGGCAATCCTAAGTGGGTATAGCGAAGAAATGGACGCAGCACTCCAAAGTCGAAACCGTGTTCTCGAATCACTCAGCGGAACTTTTGAGAACATGGAGATCGGACGACCTCAGGATGGTTCGGGCGAGCAAGCAGGGAAAATTCTCGAACAAGCCACCCAAAAACGGTTTGCACTTGTGCGACTGAATGAGAAGTATGTTTCGCTCCTTACCGATGCCCTCGGTTCAGAGTACGGCGGGCGTTTGCATGACGATTTTGTGCACGCGAGTTTTTCCGCAATTTTCAGGCCAACCAAGGCTGACCGCTATATAGCGAGGTTGGAAAATGATGAATACTTGACGACCATTCAAACACAAACGATCGACCAGGTCATTCGTGGGTACGAATCATCTTTGACAGATGTCAACGGCAGGCTCGTCGATCTTGAGCGGCAGCGCCAAATCGAGATGAACAATCGCACCTTGGGATCAGAGGACGACCAAGAGGGCGTGAGGATGCGGACTCAGACGGTCTTTGAAGGAGCAGGCGGCGGTATGACCGTCATGGGCAATTCGCATGGCTCGCCTGAAACAGAAGCCCGCATCAAAGAAACAAAGGGGCACAAGAAAGACATGGTCAAAGCGACCATCGAATCACTCTTTGCTGCACTATCTACTGAGCAACAGGAACAATATCCCAAGCCCAAGCCACCCAAGAGATTTACACTGGGCGGTGGCGATGTCGATTTCGGCAATATGGAACCACCAGAAGGCATGGATCCAGAACAGTGGGAAAAAATGATGGCTGATCTTATGGAAAACCTGGAGCTTGAAGTTGGCGAAGGCGGCGACGTGCAAATCCAGACTTTTACCACCGAAGATGGTGAAGAAGCAGTTGCCATTGCCATCATGGTTGAGGACGATGGCGAAGAAGGGGATGAAGAAGAAGGTGACGATGGGAAGTAATTGTATTGACATGATCTGATCAACAGATCGTGTCACAAGAGTCACGCAAAAAAGACACCGCCTGAATGACTCATCTCATTCAGGCGGTGCTTTCATTTTGGTCTTGAATATGTGCTCTCTTCAAGAAACCTCTCAGCGGCTCTCAATCGTGTAGTCTTTTCGGAACGCCAACGGAGCCCATAATCGCATATCATCAAGCTCTTCGAGCGTGAGGCTTTCACTATGCCCATCCAAGAATGTGACGGACGCTTTGCCATTCCAGCGTTCTGCAATGTGTCCCACATCGATTGATCGTCGATCGGCTTTGGGTTTGTCCAAATCCCATCGTCGGGTGTCAAAGTAAGGCGGGACGATCTGGTGAAACCCTGGGCTGGCGGTTACATCCATAACCTCATTGCCCGAAGTGTACACCGAATCGGCAAACACGATTTGACGGTCCGGGCGTTTTGAGTCAGCCAATTCCTTAAGGAAGTATGGGCCGAACTTTGATCGACCGAGATCGTAACCGTCCTTCATCATCACGAATGCGGCAGCATCTTTTGATCCGCCAACGAAGTACCCGTTGATACCAAATCGAGGAAAAACACTGCGCTCATACGTTCCTTCGGGAGCCTCACGGTCGTAATAAACGAGATTCCAGTCCCAATTAAAATAAGGTGCCAGTCTCCAGGGGTATCGCGAGGAGACGGGGTCGTACAGTTTGTTGCCTTCTTTGTCCTCGGAAATGCCGGACCACCATGGTGGGTCTGCACTGCGATACGCGGGGATCAATTGATCCTCATGTTCATAGGCATATGACAAATGGGCAACCTGCATTTGCCGTAGATTTGATTTGCCGACCATGGACATGGCTGCAGTTCGGGCTCGCGACAATGCAGGCAATAAAAGCCCAATCAAAAGCGCAATTATGGATATCACCACCAACAACTCAATAAGTGTGAATCCATACCGTATCATCTTTGTTGATTTGGTTGAAACATGAAGACTTGGCATGACTAAATCCTTTGGTTAGTTGACCGGCAGGATGAAGAAACAACAGGGAAACGTAAGGGAGTCAATTCAGTCTATGCTACTGAAAGAGACGACAATACGTTTCCCTATTGCTAAGCGAGATTCATTTGAGTACCAGTTGTGGGCCGTCAAACAGCAGATTCTCTTCGGCTGCGATCCGAAGGAATCCGCCGCGTAGTTCGAAATCGGTGTCTGATGAAATCATGAGTGAGATTTTCTTTCTCTTGGCCCATGATTGCAAAATCCGTTGGTCAATATTGCGAGGAATATCAAAGGTAACGGTGTCGCCTGCTTCTGCGTTGCCGCTGACGACGCCGACTAGTCGAGCTGATGCAATCGGAGCTGGATCATCACCGAACACCCAATTGGATTCATCAAAGGTGCCCGTTACACCGCGCAAATAAACGCCATCAATACTCGGATCGAAAGTTGAGCCGTCGGCAACCGTTACCGTGAGTGTGGCACCGTTCCAGTGTGTATCCGGCGGAACGTCATCCAAGTCCCACTGCACATACCCGTAGGAGAAATAGGATTGCGCCCAAGGTTGGCCGGGGTAGCCGGTCGGATTGATGTCTAGCTCTCGTGCGCCCCATACACGAATCACTGGATCGCCACCCGGATCCGCAGAATGCGGGTAGACCCACAGGTCATCCGTGGCGGTGCCAAGATCGACAGCCCCGAAAGCAGTGGCGGCCATTGCTGCAATGCCCAGTACTGCTGCACCGACGTACGAAGTGGCTTTGCCTTGTCTCTTTGTTCTCATCTTCATTCTTGAAGGGTCCTTTGAAGCGGGTTGTGGTTCAGCAATATCATCTTTCGAGTTTGCTTTTGAATCCATCCCTAGGGAAGTGGTTACTCTGCCTGCAACGGTGCAAGCTTAATCTCCTAGCAACAGTTGACCAATCGGAAATCGGTCCTATTTGGCTCATGCTATTGAGACTCAGCCGCAATAGTATGCCCAAGACAGCCATAGCAGGGGCGATCAGGTGGATATAGGGTCAGATGAGGAGAAGGGGACTCCATGAGTCGCAGACCGCGATTTTGGGGACTGACATTCTCTCTTTCGTAAATGGTTATCTCAGCTAGGCTTCCATGCGTGAGTGCCCAAATACTACTAGGTGCTGAATCAAGATTCGTCTGAGTCGATCTTTTCGATTTTGAAAAGCGTGTCCAATCGAGCAATTTCAAAAATGGAGCGTACTCGGTGGTGTAAGTTCTTGAGGACGATTTCGCCTTCGTTCCGGTGAGCCACTTGCAGTGCTTCTACCAAAGTGGCCACTCCAGAACTGTCCATATACGGCACATCTTCGAGATCGACGACAATTCGTGAGGTGGCATCATTGCTCTGTATCTCCGCCAATTTGGTGCGCAGATCAGGTGAACGCGACAGGTCAATATCGCCATGCGGCTGAATGACGATGCTCGAATCGACCATATGGGTGTCGATGAGTAACTCTGTGGAGTGATCGGAAGTCATGTTATTACATTTCCTGACGAGAGGCTAGGTGGATTATCCGCAAGCGGAAAGTAGAAGTGAGTCATGAGTCATTGCAGCAGTTATTAACTTCTTCGCTGTCAGAAGGATCGGGACATTCTGGGCAGAACTTCTCCAAGAGCAGCCGCATACCTGCATTTTCACGGTGTTCGTACACCACGGTATCCATGATTTCTTGGATAATGTGGACCCCCAAACCTCCTGGACGCACTTCATCCAGCTCACGGGATTGAATGCATGCAGGGTCCACTTTTTGAGCTTCGTCCTCAATGAGAATACGGATACCACATTCAGGTGATTCAATGGGCCATATGCTGATCCAGATCCGCTCTTCACCACATTGGTTGTAGCCATGCCGAATGACATTTGCAATGGCCTCATCGACCGCCAAGGCTATCTGACTGGAATCAATGCACGAAAACCCCAGCCGGTTTGAGACTGCACTCATCGTGGTACGAACGCCAGAGAGATATCGAGGCTGGCTAATCATTTCCATACGGAAGTGAGGTGGAGTTGTCGGTATCTCTAATGCCAAGAAAGTACTCGCTGATCCGGGGGGTTATTCTCGAGATTGCGGCGTATCCAAATGTTCGCCGAGTTCTTGATTGGAGATCGTAGTCTCGATTTGATCTGAATCTCCGCTAATTGTCCCAGAATTCCACGCCTCCAC
>PJEL010001551.1_pt1 | contig 22878 bp, 20 predicted proteins | sample 1853271 | NCBI WGS metagenome assembly PJEL01 (sample SAMN08108733, study PRJNA415343) | Invertebrate metagenome, whole genome shotgun sequencing project. | host: Globobulimina | place: Sweden: Gullmar Fjord | collected 2015-08
AAAGCTTCACCTTTGGTTTTGCCTCTTACTTGCAATCGGGCGTCACCAATTTCTTGATCGGTATAAGGCACACCTAAGGTACGTAACACTTCCATTTTGGCGCTAATATCGTCGCCAGTGAGAGTCTGCTCAAACAACCATGGGTAAGACGGCATGATAGATGTCGGTACAACTTGTCGAGGGTTGATTAGGTGAATAACATGCCATTGGTCAGAATACTTTCTGCCTAAGTTGGTTAAGTCGGGACCCGTACGTTTGGAACCCCACAAGTTAGGAAACTCATAGATATCGTCTGCTTCTTTATTCGGACGACCATTACGTTTCACTTCTGGTTCTAGAGGGCGAACCATCTGAGTGTGACATACATGACAGCCTTCACTGATATAGATGTCTCGTCCTACTAATTCGATAGGTGTCAGCGGTATCGCTAAGCTGTCTTTCGCAATATCGTCTCCACGGACAATGCTTGGCACTACCCATACCAGTAAAGAGAAAGAGGCGACAATAACGGTAGTCAAAATTAAAATGATAATTGAATGTGTAAAGTCTTTACTCATCATTTAAGCCCCCTCATTAATGGCATGTTTAGCGTCATGCACGACTGGCATACGAACCGTTTTAAACAAATTAAATGCCATAAGGAATAAACCCAGAACAAACAATGCACCACCAAAGAATCGTAAGAACAACCAAGGTGCTTTGAAGTCCATAGCTTCAACAAAGCTATAAATCAGCTCTCCATTTTCATTTTGAGCGAGCCACATATAGCCCTCACCGATACCCGCGACCCAAAGCGCTATGGCATAGATGGCGACACCTGCATGAGCGAGCCAGAAGTGCCATTTAATCAGTTGTCGTGACCAAAGACCGGTTTGGCCCCATAAGCGTGGGATGAAGTAGTAAAAAACCGCAATCCCTGACATTCCAACCCATCCAAGTGCAGCAGAATGTACGTGACCGATGATCCATTCGGTGTTGTGTGCCACCATGTTGAACCAGCGAATGGCAAGTAGAGGACCTTCGAACGTCGCCAAACAGTAGTAAAGAATTGCTGAGAAAAAGAATAATAGAATGTAGTCGGACTTCAACTTTTCTTTGTTTTGCAGCAGGGTCATTGCGCTATTGAAAGCACCGGCCCAAGAAGGGAGCCACAGGATCAATGACATCACGATGCCGATGTTCTGAATCCAGATGGGAACGGACGAGTAAACTAGATGGTGCGTTCCGGCCCACGTATAAAAGCCGACCAAGCCCCAGAAATGGATCACAGACAAACGGTACGAGTAGATAGGGCGTTCCGTGGCCTTGGGGATGAAGTAGTAATTCATTCCAATCACACCGGCTGTTAGCAAGAAACCGACGGCGTTATGTCCCCACCACCATTGAACTATTGCATCTTGAGCTCCTGCAAACACAGAGTAGGACTTCATGGCCGAGACTGGCATCGCGAGATTGTTCACGATGAAGATCATTGCGACAACAATAATGAAAGCGGCGAAGAACCAGTTAGCCACGAAGATATGACTCACTTTACGCTTAGCAAGGGTGCCAAAGAACAGTACCGCATAGAGCACCCAAACCAACACAATCAATAAGTCGATTGGCCATTCAAGCTCCGCATATTCTTTTGAACTGGTGTGGCCGGCAGGCAAGGAGATCACAGCGAGTAACAAAATGAATTGCCAGCCCCAAAATACCATCCATGACAGGCTTTTATTGAACAGATCGCAATGACCAGTTCGCTGGGCAATATAAAGTGACGTCCCCATTAGAATGTTGACTACAAACCCATAGATTACACCTGAGGTATGAAGAGGGCGAAGACGACCAAATTGAAAATATTGAGAGTCGAAATTTAACACTGGCCAATACAGTTGCGCGGCGAGAATTACGCCGATGATCATGCCTACAATAGCCCAGACTAAGGAGGCGATAATAAAGCATTTCACTACCTTGATACTGTATTGCGTTGTCACGTTTTCCATAACAAGGCTCCTTGCCTAAAATTTTAAAACGTCTATTTATTATTTTATTGCCGGTCTGCACATCTCTATTTAGAAGCTTGGCTTGCTTGAGAGTCGTTGCTTTGCTGGAAGCCATTATCCATCTGTGCTTCGTGACCCAATTGAGAATAGAAATAGGAAATGTCACGGATGTCCTGATCGGAAAGCGTGTCAGCTTGTTGCTGCATCAATATCGCCAGGCCGCTCGTTCTTTCTCTCGTTTGGTAATCTTTCAAAGAAGAAATGAGATATCCCACCTTTTGTCCACGAAGGTTAGGGTAGGGATCTTGTGTTGAAATACCATCAGCACCATGACAGGTCATACATACCTTGGCTTTTTTCTTACCTAATTCGAACTGCTCATCATCGATTCCTGCATAAACTGGGTACGTTACGAGCATCATTAAAACGGTGGAAAGTGCGGCTATGGAGTTAAACTTATGTTTATTCAAACTCATTACTGATTCCCTTGATTCTAAAGTTAACAAGCGTTTCGTGATTATAGAACGGTGATACTTGGCTACGACTACCTGACCTAAAGCGATTAAAAAATCGTAAAAAACGAATTACGTTCGATTAAAGGTTATGCAGCGTTGCACATTCTCGCTACTTGTTGAGCCATATTTATTAGTAATTTCGTATCTTAATACGTACTTACCTAGTCGATTGGTTTACTTATCGAGCTTAAAAAGTAGAGTTTTAATCGCCATCGTTATGAAATGATACCTATCTTAATGGTAGCAATTCAGTCAATGAGCTTTAAATTCGGAGGAGGAGCGAAGAGGGATAGATAACTTGTAAATCAGGGTGAGATCGTGAGTGTTTCTTAGACAAAATTACGGTCGATTTGACGAGCACATTTAGCTATGACCATATGCTTCCTTTTTAGGAGGGGGAATCATGCACATTAACCACTTGAAAGAACACCGACCAACGTTAAGGTGCCGTTAAACTAGATACAGCGATGGTGTTCTTACCCGTGTTTTTAGCTTTATAGAGTGCCTCATCTGCATGGGAAAGTAATTGGTTTGAAAGGTCTTTGTGAAAGTGGTGAGTCGTATCAACACCTGTTAGGCCAAAGGAGCAAGTCGCGTGAAATTGATAAGGCGGTAGTCCAAAAGTGTATCTGGATACTTGTTCTTTGATTGATTTTAGTCTTTGTACTACTTGTTCTTCCTCCTGCCCCGAAAACAGTATAACGAATTCATCCCCACCGAACCGGGCAAAGCAATCCTCAGAGCCAATAAAACGTTGAGTTATAGTCGACACTGTCTTTAAAAGCTCATCACCACTCGAATGTCCATATTGGTCGTTAACGGACTTGAAGTCGTCAATATCGAACATACATAAATGAAGTCGAGGCGCTCTATTAGCCGAAAAGGCTTCAAGGGCATCAGAATACCGAACTTCAAAGTAACTGCGTGAAAACGCCTTCGTCAAATAGTCATACATCAAATGGCTATTTAACTGATTTCTTTCCTGATACAGCTCGTCGATATGAAGTACTAAAATCCATGCAATGCAAAAAGTGACGAGGAAAGATCCAATCCATGTCAGTGGTGGAAGGTCGATAACCTGAATTCCGGTTAGGGCATCCAAAACCCCGGTTACTGCCCAAAAGATGGTTGTAAGTAAAAGCAGTAGCACTATGCCAACACGTTGATTTATCTTGCACTGATGTTGGTAAATTCGAGCCAGAATGAGAACGCAATATCCTAATAATAATATTGCCCCAGCTCCCCATAATTGAAAGAGTGGTCCAAAAGACAGCCCGGTATAGTAAGTGGACGTCGGGTAAAGCTCTTTAGCTAAGAAGTACTCGTTAGGAAATAAAGCGATCACTGCGAACAGAGTACAAATGGTGTAACAGCGCTTTAAGTAAACAGGAGCGTCATACTCAAAGAATGAAACGTAGAAATGTAAACCCAATACAACAGTGAACATTGCAGTAATAACCGTCACACGATTAGCAATATCAAGATAATCGAGGTTATCGCTACTGTTAATGAGAATAAAAAAGGCGGCCAGAAACACGCCGCTAACGAAAGCGAATAAAGAAAAAATTAGATAGTACTGTATTTTTTCTTCATGGCGAGAATGTAAATGGTGGTAAAGCACGTTAAAGAACAGACCCGCTATGAGGCTGATACTAGAAGCAACGATCAGGGGAACCGAGTACAGTGATACCATTATTTTCCTGTAATATTGACAGCGATGTTTGAGAGGTAATAAGAATCGTTATCTGGCTAATCATGGCCTCGTCGTGGAGACGTTTATTTATTACGTGAATAGATGCGATCTATATAATGGAAATTATCAACTATTTCTTTTAAAAACAAGTTTCCAGTGCTTCATTAGAGTTAAAATCACTACCAACAAAAACCTAGAACTAGGTTAGCTATCGAATGGTGTAGAGTTCATTGTTGCAAAGCTCGCGGTTACAGACAAATAGTGTTTAACATCAAGTGAGTGGATACCGCTTACTCAAGCCGAGTGTAGTTCGCTTTACCTCATTCAGCGATAATGATGCCTAATTGGGCCTGTGACAGTTTACCGCTCATACGACATGTTGTTGCCCATCATAAAACCGATCAATGATACTAAGTCGGCTTGATATGACAGTTTCTAAACCCCAGCAAATTATCAGTTAAAGGGGGAGACGACTTCCCTCGGCTTGTCACCCCTAACGGCTGCCTTTGGGTGTATGTATGGCTCAAAATATGGCATCCTCAAGCCTATCATTTAAAAAGGACACACGGACCGTCGGATATGGATACCAACTCGCATCAACTCTCTTTACGCACTATTGAGCCATCGGATTACACCGAATTGGCGGCATTAATGAATCTCGTGTTCCCCGATGTGGGAGGTGCATGGCCCCGCTTGACTATCTTGGATCTAATCCATCAGTTTCCTGATGGTCAAATTTGTATTGAAGATAACGGCAAGATCATCGGCGCGGCTTTGACGATAAAAGTGAACTACAACCGCTTCTCACTGCCTCACCTTTACACGGACATCATCACGGAAAATAACGTGATTCAGAATCAAGTGACAGGCGATGCCATGTATGGCTTGGATGTTTTTGTACACCCTGATTATAGAGGCCTCCGTTTAGGTCGCCGTTTGTATAATGCCCGCAAAGAACTGTGCCGGAGCAAAAACTTCAAAGCGATATTGGCAGGGGGGCGCATCCCTCTTTACCACGAGCATGCAGATGACCTGAGTGTTGCGGAATACATCGACAAGGTAAAACGTCGCGAACTGCATGATCCTATTTTGTCGTTTCAGTTGGCCAACGACTTCGATGTCAAACGAATCATGCGCGGTTACCTGCCTGAAGACGATGCGTCTAAAGGGTATGCAACGCTTCTGGAGTGGGACAACTTTTTTTATGAGGAAGACATTCAATCGGTGCACGATGTCGAGAAAAACCTGATCCGTATTGGCGTAGTGCAATGGCAAATGCGTGCCATGAACGATTTAGAAGATCTGCTCGATCAAGCGGAGTTCTTTATTTCCTCTCTGGCCAACTATCAAGCTGACTTTGCACTTTTCCCTGAGTTTTTTAACGCGCCGCTGATGGGGCTAAAAAAGGAACAAAACTCTGTTGAGGCGATCCGTTTTCTTGCTAGTTTCACTGAAGAGATTAAATCACGCTTTTCCCAATTGGCCGTTACTTACAACATCAATATCATCGCCGGTAGCATGCCGATTATTGAAGAGGATGGGAAACTGTATAACGTCGCTTACCTATTGCAGCGTGACGGGAGCATTAACGCTCAGTACAAAATACACATCACGCCTCATGAGCAAAAGGATTGGGTGATTGATGGGGGCGACAAGGTACAAGTATTTGATACGGACGCAGGTAAAGTGGGAATACTCATTTGTTACGACAGTGAGTTTCCGGAGTTGGGTCGAATGATGGCAGAGCAAGGAGCACAAATTGTGTTTGTGCCATTTTGGACCGATACCAAAAATGGCTATCAGCGCGTTCGTATTTGCTCTCAAGCGCGAGCTATTGAGAATGAGTGTTACGTGGCGATTGGTGGCAGTGTGGGCAATCTCCCACGTGTCGATAATGTCGATATTCAATATGCGCAGTCAGCGGTGTTCTCACCCTCAGATATTTATTTCCCGCACGATGCCACGTTGACGGAAGCCAGTGCCAATACCGAAATGATCATTTTTGCGGATGTCGATTTAACCAAGCTTAAGCAGCTCAATATGGAAGGTTCGGTCACCAACTTACGACACCGTAGACTTGACTTGTACGGAGGCTTTACCAAAAACAACAAGTCTTAATAAGGCGGAGAATGTTGATATTGGGTGTTGCGAGTGACTGAGGGGAGGCTACATTGCGTTGACTGTACTATCGATAATTCACTTGAGTTGTTCATTTCACCTATCGTCTATTTGCTACCTTATTAGAGGGGGTTGTTACGCTTTGAAGTGGCACCGTCAATGTGTAGATTGATGCGCAACATACGGCAATGATGTACGCCGTGATAACCTAGGTATCAATTTATAAACCTATCTAGAGTGTCGCTATTACATTAGATCTAAAGTGCTAAGCGCAGAGCAAAAGCGCTGCATGATGAATATAGCCATGCTAGAGGCTGTATTGAGTGCTTTTACTTAGGTGGTAAAAAATAGGCATTCATACGGTCTCCCTGACTTATAAATTAGGTGGCAGTGAGGTGATTAAGTCGAAAGCTATATGATTGAAAATTAGACAGTCACTAGTTAAGTCAAATGGTCAATTTGGTCTAGACTCAATTTAGTGACTTTTTAAAATGGAGTTTAAAATGAGAACTGTATTTCTGTTTATAATTTTTCTTTTTTCGTTTTCTAATCTTGCCGCCTCTGAACTCACTGTGTTTGATCACTTAGGGCAAAAGCATAAGTTAAGTACGGAGCAGCTTTTATCTTTGCCTCAAAAAGAAATCGAGACTTCGCTTCCTTGGGTTGATGGACTGTCGGTATACAGTGGAGTGACGTTGCAGACTGTTCTTGAAACGCTAGATAAGCCAATCCCCTCTCAAGTAACATTTGTGGCGTTAAATGACTACAAGATTGCCGTGCCCAAAGAAGATTTCTTGGACTATCAACCAATTATCGCGATCAAGCAAAATGGAAAGCTTATGTCGGTAAGAGATAAAGGCCCTTACTGGTTGGTTTATCCATTATCTTCGAACCCAGAGATCGATAGTACGGATTTCCATGCAAAGATGATTTGGCAGATAAGAGATATTCACCTTTAGAGGAGCGATTATGAAAAAGCTGTTGTCTTTGGCTGTCGTGAAAGTCGTTGTGTTGTCTTTAGCGGTAGCCGTTCTTACTATCAATATCTATAGTGTTACTCGGATAAATGATATCAACAAGAGTTTTTCTAATCGGCAAAATGAAGCTACATGGTTTGTTTTTCAATTAGTAAAGGAATACGCCAACTTTTTGATGATCAGCCAATCTGATAAAATTGATTACGAAAAGTTGTGGCTCGCTTATGATATCACTTGGAGCCGGTTTGATATTTTAATCAACAGTACAGAATCTTCGAATTTCATTAAATCCGCTAACTTTAAGCCATACTTTACGACAGAGTTTGATAAATTTAAGGCGTTGGAGCCATCAATTAAATTAGTGAACGAAGGCATCCTAGCTCAAGAGTCTTTACAAAAAAAGATTGATATTTGTTACCATACATTAGTTGGTTTTATTAACGAAAAATTCCGGTTACAAAGTCCCGTTATCGAAGAAAATACTTTCATGGTCGATAAATTAGTCATGACTCATCAAATAAGTAGTATATTTCTTACCCTGATATTGATGCTTACAGGTATTATTTTCTATGTCGACTTTACCACTAAGCGAAGACTACTCTCGACTGATGTCACCACTGGCTTTCGTAATCGAGCTTCGTTAATGAAGTTTGTTAAAAATAATTACCTAAAGGATAATAATTTCGATCTGTACTTCGTGCGAATCCGAAATCTTAGTGAGATTAATCAAAAATATGGACTCGAATATGGTGATTTAGTTGTTAGCTCGGCAGCTAAGTCTCTGATAGCAAAGATTCCTGAAAATACCATGTCGTTTCGTAGCAGCGGTAGTCAGTTTTTGTTCTTCATTCCAGACCATGAGTGCACGAGTGATGAAATATTGGAGAAATTTAACGATGTGCTCAGTGATTATATAGCGGCAGGTAACTTAGAGTTGATGATTGATGCGGTCGTGAGGCATAAAAAGAACATCAGTTTTCAAGATATGATGGAGCTATTAACTAATATGCAAGGTTAATACTCTTTTATCTGAGCGAATACTGACCTCTATTATTTAACTCATCTTTCTCCCTATCCCTACACTCAATCAAATCGGCGGCTGTCAGTTTGGCAATCGTAACTGTAATTTCCCACGTTTACCTTCTAGCCGAATCATATTTTTTTCGTCCTGATTCATCTGTTTATCTGTTCATCTGTTTGATGTGAAGTCGCAAAAGTCGATAAAGTTGGTTTGCATAGATCTAATCTAGATAAGGTTAATAGCTAGGGCAGATTAAGACAGATAGGATGATTTGAAAATAGAAAGGGGCAGTAGTCGTTATAGATTAGGACCTTGCTACTTCATAGTGGTCGCCGTAAGCATTCAAAAAACAACAACAGATGAATATCTACGTTATTTTTTCTGAGTTAATGAGACTATTCGTTCACTAGAACTAGATTTGAGATGGCGTTGAGCGTCTAAAATAGCTTGGGGGTCGTGGTCTCTGACAAACTCGATGAATTGCAGGTAGGTTAGCGGTTGACTAAATAGGTAGCCTTGTATCAAATCACAGTTTGCCTCTTTGAGGTATTGATACTGCTCTATTGATTCTACCCCTTCACCGACAACTAACGTGTCACAAGAGTGGCCTAAGTTAACCATTGATTCAACCATTTTACGGCCTGCTTTGTCGTTGACTATATTGTCGATAAAGCTCTTATCAACTTTTAGTTCATCTACTGGGTAATGAAGAAGTTGGTTAAATGCAGTATAACCGGTACCAAAATCATCGAGGGATACTTTTAACCCCAAGCTTCTGAGGCTCTCAATGGTTTGAACGGTAAGTTTGGTGCTTTTTACATAACTGGTTTCTGTGATTTCTATAATTATGTTACCTGGAGTGACCTGATATCGTTCAAGAACTTTACGTATATTATCGGCAAAGTTACGATTATAGAGCTCCATAGCTGAAATGTTGATCGATAAGGTGCCTTGATAATTGTGAACTTCTGCGAGTTCGTTATAGCACTTGATTGCTGTTTTAATTACCCACATGTCAAGTTTGGAGATTAGATTACTCTTTTCCGCGACAGGAATGAACTCGTCGGGCCCAGCGTTAATATCAAACAACGCAGGGCAGCGTATGAGGCATTCAGCACCATCGATGTGAAGTGTTTGAGCGTTGAATATGGGCATAAAGCGAAGTTCGAAATTGTCGCTCTCACAACATTCTAATAGCCTTTTCTCGAGCGTGTCATGTCGCTCTAGTGTATGCAGCAACTCTTCACCGTACATGATGCGACTTTCTCCATCACTGTGAGACTTAGCATTGATCAGCATTTCATCAACACATCTATGCCATATCTCTTCGAATTTTGGAGTGTCCACAGGCAAGACAGCTGTAGCGATTGAGAGCCTAAATCCATAATAATCAAGGAATGTAGTTCCGGTCAGGGTGTTATTGATGTTCTCAATTTCTTCGTTTATCGATTTGCGTTCATCCATCTCTAGTATGGCAATAAATTGGTTCCCGCCAAGTCTTGCCAAAGAATAATCACTGCAGCTAAACCCTAAAGAGGACTGTTGGTGTTGCAGCGTTTCTCTCAATGCCTTAGCTAAGCTCACCAATACATTGTCACCGACTTTTGCTCCATATAAGTCGTTGATCTTTCTGAAATCAATAATGTCCCAACAAACCAAATAACAATGTGGGCTCATTGAGCTTTTTAGGCGGACATCTAAGTGGCGAATGAATGAGCGTCGGTTGGCTAATTTAGTGAGTTGGTCGAATTCGGCTTCGAACTTCAATTCCGTCAAGGAGTCAATGTACGCATTCTTCAAACCATCGATTTCGCTTTGCCCAGATGAGCGTTTGAAATATCGCAGCTTTAATCCACCAATAGAGATCTCGTGAAGTAAGTCTTTGAGTGGGCGAACGAGCTGGTAACGTACCACCATATGTATGATTAGCATGATTGCAAAAAGGGTCGTAAAGCAACCAACCAGAGTCTGTCTGACGATGATTGCCTTTTCCTCGTTGAACTTTTGCTCGCGAATATTCACTTGAGCTATAAAGTGTCGGCTTGTCATCTGTACATTGATGCTTTCTTTCGTTTGTTCAATGGACTTAATCACAAACTGTGTATTTTCAATGTTAGCAACGTCTGATGATGGCTCTATTAAGAGCTGCATATTGTCGTCATCATTATACTTAATCAGTAATCTAGAGAGCTGTTTTAAAGAGCCGTCTGCGATTAATATGTATCGATTTAAACTGTTACCCGAACGCTTATCTTGAGGCAGTAAGTACGGGTCAATTGCAGCGACATAAGCATATCTGAGCTCACCACTGACTGATATATAAGAGAAGCCTTTTGGAGATAGCTCTTTTTTGTTGACCAGTGACGTGTATAAATCGAAAACCTTTTCATAAATATTATCAGGAATTTTTAGCCTTTCAAATGGGTCGGCTCTTAACGTCGATAGCGTTAGATTGAACTTGGGATCTACTATATAGACATTACGCTGTCCAAATTGATTGACGTGATTCTGATTGAGGACACGAAGAACCCGTTTCTCTAGTAGAGATAAGGTAGTGTAGTCATCGGGAGTTTGGATGTAACGGAGAAACTGTAATGAAGAACCAATATCTTTAACGAGCAACGACAAACCGAGTTGTTCGTATTCTGCTGCAACTAGAGCCGTATTCACGTCAGATTGAACTTTGTCTAAGTACATACGCTTAGCATGGTGTGATGCAAAATTATATGTCACCACCCCTGCTATTGTAGCGACAAGGAGCAAGGTTGGTATGAGTACTAAATACAACTTTCTTAATATTGGCATTAACTATCTCAAACTGTCGACAATTCGGTTTCGAATTTGAAGGCTACTGGGTTCTAATTGTTGATAAAGGTAACTACGATCTAATACTTCATTACTTGGGAACAGCTCCGGATCATTTTGATATTCTTGAGATGTCAGCTCTTTTGCTTTTGTACTTGGGGTAGCAAACCATGCATCCATCGCATTTTGAGCGGCAATATTGGGTTGAGACAGGAATGATATGGCAGTAACTGACTGAGTAGATAGTTCTCCATTATTAATTGCAGCAATGCATTCTAACCATAAGGTTGTTCCTTCTTGAGGGACAATGTAAGCCCATGTGCTTTCAGGTTCTAAATCGTTGAGTACGTATGTATCGCCTGAATATCCATATGCGAGATTGATGTTGGATAGGCGCTCTGGATGGTTGAGATAATCAAGGATGTACTCGTTACTTTCAAGGTGTGGTTTTTGTTCTTTTAGAGTTTTGTACGCTACTCGCAGTTCTTGTTCATTATTCGTAAAAGGGGCAAATTGATTCATTAGCAAGGCAGCACCAACAAGGTCTGTGGGATCGTAATACATGCTGATTTTGCCGCTGTTTTCTGGTTCCGGGGCAAGCAGGGCTTTCCAAGACTGAGGTTCGGCAACTTTGTCGCTTCGATATAGAATTCCTGATGTTCCCCAAGCATAGGGGATGCCATATTCACCACACCCTTCAACCCATCTTTGATCAAGGTGACCGGCAATGGAATCTTGCAAGTCGCGAAGATTATGGAACAGCTTTTGTTTTGCTAAGGCTTTAAGTTTTACGCTTTCTACAATTACGAGTTCAAACGCACTTCGACGCTCGCTCAACAATACTTCATCTCTTATTGATTCATCAGAGAAGTACTGTTGTTTTAGGGATATATCGTAAGTATCTAGGAGTTGTTCAACAACGCGTTCAGACAGAAATGCATCCCAATTATAGATATAAATATCATGGTGTTGGCCAAAAGCAGAGCCAGTTATAAAGGATGTTGATGCAAGTAATGATATATAAAATATTTTCACCGACGGATTCCTTTCGTACTGTGATTAATTAAATCGTAGCCCAAAATTTGGGACATGTTTCAAATTTAGGTATCTAATTATAATTAAACTCGTTGCACAGTATTAAAATGCTCTGTTAGTCCTTGTTAATTCCATATGACTGATCTGGGTCTGATGTAATGCCTTGAATTAATTAAAGGTTCTTTGTGCCCACTCGTTAGTGAAAAAATTATTTTTGATCTTTTACCTTAAGTGGGGTTTTGGGTCAGATTTAACCTGATGTTATAGATTAATATTCAACATAGTGGGGGTTTATGCAACTATTTATGCAATTTTAATGCATTTAATGACGGCTTGGTTTGTGTTTAGACTAACGGGAAGTTATGTGTTCGGATAAACATCATGGTTTTGGTTCAGGACTTTGCAATTATTTACTCTTGTAGCACGGTGTGTTTGTGCTTATTGTAGGCCGCAATAGCTTAAGTTAGACGAGTCTTGCTTTGGTTTGTGGGTAACACTTAAACGTGCGAGTAATACGTCGGTGTAGCATTAATACTTAGGCTAGTGGTTGATATTTAAACTTAGACTTGTGGTTTATGTTTAACGCATTTGAGCGTTGCTTAGCTTTTTCGAACAGTAGAAAACCTACGTCAGCCAAGGAGTTGTTATGGAATTAGAGGTATACCAAGTAGATTCTTTCTCAACCCAGACCTTTAGGGGAAATCCTGCTGGGGTTTGTATTTCTCAAGAGCCTTTGAATGAAGCATTAATGTTTTCAATAGCGGAAGAGATGGCGGTATCAGAAACGGCTTTTCTTGTGCTTAACACTATGACGCTTAAATGGTTCACGCCAGAAGTAGAAGTGAAACTATGTGGACATGGTACCTTGGCAACCGTCCACGTATTGAAAGAGCAAGGGTTAGTGAAAACGGGTGATAAGGTAGTATTTGATACTTTGTCTGGTGAGTTATCTGCCACGGTTCGTGAATCGTCTATCGAGCTGGATTTTCCTAGCACTCATTTATCGCCGAGTCTGGAACCCGATCAAGAATTGCTCGAACACCTTGGCTTGGAGTTCAACCAAGTTGTTTCATTTAGAGAGTTTGATTCAAAGCAGTTAATCGAAGTCGTTGATGAGCGCGTTCTATTGGATTTGTCTCCAAACTTTGACTCCTTGAAACGCATGGATGGTAGAGGTGTTGTGGTAACGGCAGTTCCATCAAATCCTGAACTTGATTTTGTTTCTCGCTACTTTGCGCCATGGGTGGGTGTTAATGAAGACCCCGTCACTGGTTCGGCACATTGTGCATTGACGCAGCACTGGGCAGAAAAGCTCAACAAACGGAGCTTTAACGCTTATCAAGCATCCCGTCGTGGTGGGTCTATGTCGACAGAGTTACTAGCGAACGGAAGAATAAAAATCATTGGTACGGCTACAACAGTGATTTGTGGTGTATTGAAGGTTTAACGTTGATTACTGGCTTAATGTTAGACCAAAGCGGTTGTCTTATATGCTTGAATTAAATAGCGGCTTCGTTCATTTCTGGTTGAACGAAGTCGATGTAGTGTCATTTTTGAAGGAATTACCGTGTCAGCATTTTATCTGTCTCAAGTATTAGTTGCGATTGCCATCTGTTTCGATCTGCTGTCATTCCAGTTTAAAGAAAGGAAGAAAATCGTCACTTGTCTATTTTTTGCAGGAACGCTTATTTCGAGTCACTTCATTTTGTTAGAGCAATGGACCGCCGCGTGTTTGATGATCATTGCCACTACTCGTTATTTAACAAGCGTGTTCTCAACATCTTCCAAGTTTAAGTACCTGTTTTGTTCTATGTCTGTCGTTGCGACAGCCGTTACCTACTCGGGGCTAACGAGTGTTTTAAGTTGTTTTGCTTCTGTGTTTCAAACCTTTGCCGCTTTTAATAAAGACGATCGTCGATTACGTGAATTGATGATCATCGGAACCAGTTTTTGGTTGGTGCATAACTATTTGATTGGTTCTCCTACTGCTGTAGTGATGGAAGCGCTGTTTATATGCAGTAACTTAGTGGGCTATTACCGTTTTTACTTCAAAAAGAGTGTCGCTGCTTAGGTTTCGGCTTTCTACGGTTTATTAAGTTAAAGAACCACAAGATTCAAAGCGCAGCACCAGATTACAGTTAACAAGGATTAGGAGAGTTCGATGTCTAATATTTACGCTGATGTTCCTTCGTCGATGCCCAATGAAATATTCAATGACCTGCTTGCGAACGACAGTGTTCGAATCGAAAGAATATTGTCTCATGGTCACAGTTCCCCAGAAGAGGGTTGGTATGACCAAGATGAAAATGAGTGGGTAATGGTGATCGAAGGTCAAGGTGTGATTGAGTTTGAAGATGGACGCGTTGTGACTTTATCAAAAGGGGATTATATCAACATTGCAGCAAGAGAAAAGCACAAGGTTGTTGGTACGGATAAAGACATGGTGACGATCTGGTTGGCTGTGTTTTATCGTTGAAACTCTTTGTTCTAAAGTCGACTCATTCAGAGAGAACCTAGGGACAATACGTCACCTGTCCAATACGCTAAATACATGAAAGGACTATGTCGTGGTTAGAATCCGAAATTACCAAACCAGTGATGCTAAGGCGTTGTGGGAGATTTACTTTCATACTGTTCGTAACATTAATGTTCGAGATTATTCTCAGCAGCAAGTAGAGGCTTGGGCTCCAAACGGTTTTGATTCTGAGCTTTGGCAAAAGCGCATGAACGAGTTACTACCTTTTGTGGCTGAGCTAGATGGTTGCGTTGTTGGTTATACTGACCTGCAACCCAATGGCTTGATTGATCATTTCTTCTGTCATCATGAATGCCAGGGTAAAGGCGTTGGAAGAGCGCTAATGGAACATGTTCTTGCTGTTGGTCGTGTTCGTGGTGTATCGCGGTATTTCTCTGAAGTAAGTATTACCGCAAGGCCTTTCTATGAACACCTTGGTTTTAAGGTCGTTAATGAGCAGGAAGTTGAAATGCGTGGCGTAAAACTCACCAATTACGTGATGGAGAAGGTAGTGCCTTCAGACGAACGGTAATCTCATTTTTGTTACAGTTTTCACCTGTTTTTGGTTCTCTTCTTAAAGAAAAATCATCACTTTAGCGATAATATTCACTGCAACTAATTTGAGTGAAAGAAGTAACGTGGGAATTGAAGCTTTAGCGTTTGTGATGGATGCATTAATGACAACATGTTGTATGTATATTGCGTCAAAGATGTCTTTTGTCGTGGCTGACTTTAAATCTCTTCTTGTTATTGCCGTTATCGTTGCTTTGGTATCACTGATTCCGACTGTTGGCTGGGTTTTGGGGGTGATTCTGTTTGTCTTCCTGCTTGGGAAGGCGACGCATGCGAGTATTGGTGACTGCATTTGGGTGGTGGTATTTACAAAAGTAGTGTCTATGGCGGCATTTCTAATATTCGGTCGACTGTTTGTGTAACGAAGACCTAATTTGATTTGAAACAGGCAAATAAAAGGGTGTGAACTTGTCACACCCTAAACAAAATTCAATTTGAATTTGTTAAAAGAATTTCAACTGCACTATTTAGGAAGTAATACAGTATCAATTACATGGATAACACCGTTGCTTGCCTTGACGTCGGCTGTAATTACTTTAGCGTTGTTAATCATAACAGTGCCATCACTGACACTGACCATAACAGCTTGTCCTTGAACCGTATCAGCACTGTCTATTTTTATCACATCGGCAGCCATCACTTTCCCCGCGACTACGTGATAGGTCAGTACTGCAACCAACTTATCTTTATTTTCTGGCATCAGGAGCATATCAACTGTTCCTTCAGGAAGTGCCGCGAACGCCTCATCTGTGGGTGCAAATACAGTAAAGGGGCCATCACCTTTTAAAGTTTCCACTAAACCTGCTGCTTTTACTGCCGCCACTAAAGTGTTGAATGAACCGTTTTCAGCCGCTACGTCCACGATGTCTTTCTTCATTCCGTGGTGATTAGCGTGAGCAAATGTGGTGAAAAGGAGTGTTGCAACTAGTACTGACAGAGTCTTGCTTAATTTTTTAAACATATTTTAGTCCTTTGAGTTTATCTGTTATTTCCGAGATGTATTACGAGAGCTCAAAAGCGATAGATCAACTTATTGCACGTTTAAGTGGCTTCTTTAGTTTGGTTGTGCCATCAAACACATAATTTCGCTGGCTAAATAATTGTTATAATTCCATTTTGTTACTTATAGTTAATTGGTGATTATTCAATTAACGGATGTGAATATGAGGTTTTTTTTACCAGTCGTGTTTACGGCATTTGCTTCGATGCCTGCATATAGTGGACTTGCTCCAAGCGATGGTTTCAGCGGAAACTTTAGTATTTTGGCTGGTTCTTATTCAGATAGCAGTAACTTGAGTACCGAGCAAGATTCTATTCAAGCAAACAACACGAAAGAAGGGAGTAGTGAAAACCAGGGGCTTCTCGGCTTTCTCGGAACGGTTCAATACACCTTTGGGGAATCGTTGAACCACCAAGTTTATACGGGAACTACTCGAGAGGATATTGCGACAGGTACAATAGCGTTTGAGATTGGTTATCGACATCAGTTCTCTGGTGGCACCATTATCGACTTCTCGGTGCTCCCTACGTTTATCTCGGGTAAAGCTTGGGCTGATCCGTACGCGGTTGGCGTTAATCGAAACGAAACGGACGTAAAAGGTAATGTGGGACGACTGCAATTGACGAGCGTTGGAGGCACCGGTTTTCATGCGGATTTTGCAATTGGTGAATCTGATGTTGACGATGAACTGTCGGGAACTCAAAACTTATCTGCCCAAGACGCAGCCTTGTTAGATAGGGAAAGAACCTATTTGTACGCAAAGGCCGGATACCGCTTTATATTGCCGGACCAAGTTGGGTTACTGGTCCCTTCTATGGTTTACTTTAGTTCAGATGCGAAAGGAGACGCGATCAGTTTTGATAGCTACGGCGTAGAACTTAATTACGCAAAAAGAATGGGTCGTCATGGTTTCGTCGTCACGTTAGACGCACATGATCGTCAGTACGATGAAGTAAACCCTCTTTATGGAAAAATGCGTAAAGAGAATGAATACGGTGCTTTTTTAGCTTACGAGTTGAGTGGTTTTATGGGATATGATGGTTGGTCGTTTATTACGTTACTTGGCCTAAGAACCATTGACTCTAACATCGACTTTTACAATTCTGAACAAGTGTTAGCGAGTGTTGGTATCGACTACAAATTTTAACGGTCATACCTAACCAAAAGTCAGCCAAACTAGCGTTAAGGTTTAACTTTATTATTTGTTCAGTTATTTCTGGCACTTATCATATTTAAGGTTGTAGGTGCTTATCGCTATCCGTAATATAAAAATCAGCGAGAATATAGGATCAGATAACAAGGAAGCGCTTTGGAAATACAAATTAGACACCTCGAACTAACAGATTACCAAGATATTTTTGATATTTATCGTCACCCTTCAGTCTCTGAGAATACATCACAGAAGCCTTTTCTTAGTTCTGATCAAGTTGAGAGATTGTTTGGGCATTCTGACCATTTTACTTTGGTTGCTGAAGTGTCCGGAAAAGTCGTGGGCCACATCACTTTATTCATGACCACCAAAGTGAGAGACAGACATTGTGCAGGCCTTGCGATAGCGGTCAATCCGGATATGCAAGGCAAAGGGGTCGGCAAGGTCTTAATGCAAGAAGCGATCAATCAGGCCGATAATTGGCTTAACCTCGTTCGACTTGAATTAGAAGTTCATGCCGATAATCACGGTGCGACTACTTTATATGAAAGCGTTGGTTTTCAATTAGAAGGAACCAAAAAGCTTAGTACATTCAAAGGTGGGAAATACGTTGATATGCTTTTGATGTCGAGAATTAGGCATGATTATCGTTGATAGTGAGCTGGTGATTGGTTTTGTTCAAAGCGGTTTCATTCGGTTCGTCACTCGTTAAACCTTTTCATCGCAGCTTAATTTGGTATAGTAGCAATCGTTTGCTTCGTATAACCCCAATGATATGGTTTGGGGGTCTCTACCAGCTCCCGAAAAGTGCTGATTACGAAGGGTTTAGATCACAATTGTGTTCTTACTCTTTGTAATGGCGTTCAAAAATATCCTGTCTATTACTCAGAGTAAGTGCACACCTAAAATCCATAGTAGGTGGAATATGAACGCATTTATCCAAGGGCTTCCAAAAGTAGAGTTGCATTTACACATTGAAGGTTCACTCGAACCTGAATTACTGTTTAAACTCGCTCAACGTAATGGCATAGATTTGCCTTATTTATCTCCAGAGCAGTTAAGACTCGCATACGAATTTGATGATTTGCAGTCGTTTCTCGATATTTACTATCAAGGTGCTGATGCACTGCGCACAGAACAGGATTTCTACGATTTAACATGGGCTTACCTAGAACGCTCTATAGCTGATAATGTTATTCATACTGAAATTTTCTTTGATCCTCAAACTCATACCGATCGTGGAATTGCTTTTGATACTGTGATTAATGGTATTTATCATGCGCTCAAACGTGGTCAGAAAGAATTAGGGATTACTTCTCAAATCATAGCTTGTTTCTTACGACATTTATCTGAAGAGAGCGCTATTCAAACGTTTGCTGATATTCTCAAGCACCAAGACAAGATTATTGGGGTTGGATTAGACTCCTCAGAACTCGGGCATCCGCCAGAGAAATTCAAACGCGTATTCGAACAAGCCAAACAAGCGGGCTTTCTAACAGTGGCTCATGCTGGTGAAGAAGGCCCCGCACAGAACATTGTCGACGCTATTGAAATGCTCAGTGTTAGCCGAGTAGACCATGGCGTACAGTGCATGACAGACGAAGCGTTAATATCGGAATTGATTAAGACTAAAATGCCGCTGACCGTGTGTCCATTGTCTAACATTAAACTACGAGTGTTTGATGTAATGGAAGACCACAATATTGTTGATCTTCTACGAAAGGGCGTTTCCGTTACGATTAATTCGGATGATCCTGCGTACTTTGGTGGTTATATGTCGGATAACTTTAACGCAGTAAACAATGCTCATACGCTTACACATAAAGAGTTGGCCCAGTTTAGCTTGAATGCAATTGACGCGAGCTTTATTGAAGAGTCGTTGAAACAGCAATATCGCGATGTCGTATTAGCCTATATTGCCTAGAATGATGTTAGCTAGTATCCAACGTTTCACTATTTGAATTGCCCAACGACTGGCAATGACTGGTCGTTTTATTTGGGCTGGCTTTGATGTTTCCAGAAACCACCAAATTGGTTCTTTAAAGGGGGGAGGATTAGTCAAACCGAGTACCTAGCAAATGGGCTGTTTAATCAAAGAAGTTCAATGGTCTGAGCATTATGACTCCATGACTGGAAATTCAGTCGCCTCTTAACGAGACAAATGGTTCACTTACAGCTTGTAAGCTACGCTATTATCTTAAAGTACTAAAAAATATAACTTTTTTGATAAATAATTGTTGGGTGTTAGCAGTATTAGACTACATTTAGAAAAGGTTCAGTGAGATGCGTTGCACTCATGCAGATATTGTTAGACAAGGAGTTAATCGTTGTTAGACCCTAAAATAGGCGAACAAATACAGTGGCCATGTGATTTGTCACAAGATTTGATCCACAGCTTGCTCGAGATTGCGCTCTTCAAAACGGGTGTTCATAGCTTAGAGATTACGAAAAAATTCCAAAATTTACCGGGGGTCTTTTATATTCTTAAAGGCTCAGCGGGTATCTGCTTTTCAACTGAAAACATGAAAAGCTTGTCGGGTGGTGTGATAGGTAAAGGCGATTGGATCGGCGCTTTGACCATTCATGCGAACTACAATTTATTTGCTGTCGCAGAAGAAGTTGAGCCGATTACCATGGTATTTTTCCCCGCGGACAAGGTATTGGAGCTCGCTGAAAAGAAATGCATGGTCTTCAAATGGCTACTCCATTGTGGAGTTAAATCGCAATCTATCTGGATGCAGGCTTTCTTATCTTCCATCCATGAAAAAGAGCAAAAAACGATTTATGTCCTTTTAGAGCTCGCTGCTCGCCAGACAAATGTTACAGGGGCAAAGGTGAGTATCAATATTTCGCAAACCCAATTGAGTACCATTACTGGTATATCAAGGCCGAGGTTAAATGAGGTGTTAAAAAGTATCGAACAACAAGGTCTAGTGACGATACAAAGAGGTAAGGTGTCCATCTCAGATTTTGAAGGTTTGTACGAACGTATTTCACCAATGAATTTAATGATCCGTGACCCTATATCGACGATGAACGCATTATAATTAAAATACTTATTTCTCGAGAAAAGACTCAAATAGGCGGCTATTTGTGGCTAAATCCTCAACTTTTGTTCCTTTAGGAACATACATGAATCACGGAAATCGGTAACGTTAACTCAAGATTTATAAATTTAAAATTGAGTGAGTAGTACTGTTATGAAAATGGCTGTTTTGGAATACAAAGTGTATGGGGTCGGTGACTGGATTAGAACAACGATTTCGAGTCGTTGTGCCTATTTGTTGGCTGCTGAGTATAAAGGTTTGGGTTGGCCAGCTAAGGTGGATGGGAAATCGCAATAGATGAGGCTTAACCTATGAATTCGGAATAACCTTTCCCTTTCTTATGAAATAATCCTAGAGATAGAAAAGAAGCTGACTTGATGTCAGCTTCTTGCTTTAAAGTGAGCAGAATAAATCTATTTGTTCACGTAATCTTTGAATTTCTGCTTGGTTTCAGCATCGGCTTTCTCGTACCAGAAATACAGCATTTCTTCCGCAGTATTCGCCGCGTTCGCATCAATCTTTGCTGGTAGAGTGACAGGTTGTACAACCGCTGCTGTTGCAACTGCTGATGTACCCATAGTTAATGCAGCAATACCGCCTTTCTGGTTGTATTCTTTCGCTTCTTGAGGATATTTACGACCAATCTGCATTCCATCTTTGATTAGCTTATCTTGCTTAACACTGATTACATTTTGGTTCTCATCAATCAGCTTCCAATCAAGGTTATTAAAGCCTTTTTTCGCTTCCGATACATTACGGAATTTAGGCATTTCAAACGTCAATGTAGTGTCTGCTGCATCAAAAGTTGCAATTATGACGTCGCTATCGACAAACTCACGGTCGTTACCTTGACTAAAAGCAAGCTGATATTGGAAAACGATTTGGTTTACACCGTCTGGAACGGTTATTGTTTTGCTTGAAGAGAAAAACCCACCCTCAAGGTCAGGCTTAGCCTCGTTAACTGCTACGACGTCAACTAGGGCATCTGCGCTAGAAGGGATTTTAATGGTTACATCAGCCAATGCTGCGGGTGCAGCAACGATAGCTGAAAGTAGGGCTATACTTTGGATTGTCTTCATAATCATACAGTTGTTGTTATGGTTAGATGAATTACAATCGCATGCAAATGTATGTATTTCAAGTCATGTCATAGTGTTTTAAAAAAATTTGCGAAATCTTAACGCAACGGTCATATATCGAGATAACTAAAGACCAATGTGGGTAATTATCATCCAACAAACACGCTGAATCTCGATAAAGTCATTCGTCATATTATGGCAGATATATGCTTTATTTTTGAAACAAGAAAGCCGTAATAAATGTGATTTATCACGGCTTTGTTTACTTTCGTAGCGTTAGCTAATTGGTTACTTAGCTTGCGATGCAGCCGCTTCTAGTTGTTGAAGCTTACCCTGAAGCATGTAAACGTTCTGGTTGAAGTTACCAGGGTTCAATACTTGGCTTTGTTGCATTGGGTAGTCAGGTAGCGTGTTCATGAACTCTTGTACTTTGCCGCCTACTGGTACGAATAGCCACATGTTGTCTGCCATCCAGCGTAAGTACATGCCAGATTCGTGTGGTGCTTTCTCGAATGGGTCTGCACGTAGGTGAACAACTTGAGGCCAGTTCGTTTGGAAACGTACTGCATCAACAATGTTACCTTCTAGTACCGCAAATGAAATCTTGAAGTCATTCCAACGTACAGCGTTTAGCTCAGCGTTAGCAGAGAAGTAAAGCATGCTGTCGCGAGGGCCTTTCTCTTCTTTACCTTGGAAGTAAGGTAGGAAGTTGTACCCATCTAGGTGTACACGCCAGTTCTTACCGTTGTAAGTTGCACCTTTGTCAGACGCTAGCTTTTCAACCACTTTATCATCACCAGCTGCTGCTAGTAGAGTAGGAATCCAGTCTTGGTGACCCATGATGTCGTTGATCTTAGATCCCGGTTTGATTGTACCAGGCCAGCGAACGAGCTGAGGAACACGCATACCACCTTCGTAAGTTGTACCTTTCTCACCGTGGAAGTAAGTCGCACCACCATCAGGCCAAGATACAGTTTCTGCACCGTTATCTGTTGAGTAGATTACGATCGTATTGTCTGCGATCTTCAATTCATCAAGCTTATCTAGTAGCACGCCCACTTGGTCATCGTGCTCTAACATGCCATCAGCGTAAATGCTGATACCCGATGCGCCTTGGTATTTTTCTTGTAGACGAGTCCACACGTGCATACGTGTTGTGTTGTGCCAGATGAAAAATGGTTTGTCAGCTTTCACTGCCTTTTCCATGAACGCTAGAGATTCCTCTAGGAACTCTTCATCCGCATGCTCCATACGCTTACGCGTCATAGGACCAGTATCTTCAATTTTACCATCGGCAGTAGATTTGATTACACCACGAGGGCCAAAGTTTTTACGGAACTCAGGGTCTTTAGGGTAGTAGTATGT
>PJEL010001552.1_pt1 | contig 22876 bp, 19 predicted proteins | sample 1853271 | NCBI WGS metagenome assembly PJEL01 (sample SAMN08108733, study PRJNA415343) | Invertebrate metagenome, whole genome shotgun sequencing project. | host: Globobulimina | place: Sweden: Gullmar Fjord | collected 2015-08
GCCCAGGAAAGGGATTTCACCCCATACTGATCCTTGAGGGTCAACAAAGATACCACCTGTTTTTTCAAGGGCAGATTCGATTGTGGCAACTGCTCCAGATATTCCCTGAACTCCTCTCCCAGCGAAGCAAAGGCAGCAATCTCTTTGGTTTCCCAGTTTTTGCGCCACAACTTTTTGACCTGTTCGATATGGGCCTCAGTTTCAATTCTCTGTCGGCGTTGCCAACACCGTGGGTAGGAGGCAATTTGCCGGGTCTTATGATAGATACGGATGGTATTCTGATCCGCCTTAAGTGTCAGCTTTTTCCCAATGGCCCAGGGCGGGGTGGTATAGGAGTTGGTATCGAATTTCACCGCAAAATCTTTGTGCACCAGCAGCGTATAACACTCGCAGGCTTCAGGGACGAGCTCCGGCATTGCCCTTAATGGCACCTTTTTAAGTCGCTCTTTGGGAATGTCACCGGTGGTCTGATGCACTCGAAGATTGGCGAATTCGTTGAGCCATTTCATCACCTGATGCTGATAGTCTTTAAGATCGTTAAACTCTTTGAGCGGAATAAAATTTTGACGCAGAAACCGAATGGCACGTTCTACTTTTCCCTTTTCATAGGGAGAGCCGGGATTACAGGCCCTGGGCATGATATGAAAAGGTCTTAAAAAATCCAAGAAGGCATCATTGAAGCGAATCAACCGGGCCTCCCGTTGCGTGACCGCAGTCAACATGTTGTCCACAACGATGGTTTTTGGAGTACCGCCAAAGTACTGAAAGGCTTTCACCAGGCAGCCATGCAGGGCCTGCTGATTCTGTGAATGGGTGAACTCCACATACATCATCCTCGAATACGACTCAACGACAACCAGGGCATATACCTTCCTGTTGGTATCACCATAAGGGATAACCCCAAAGTGTCCCCAGTCAATCTGGATTTGCTCTCCAGGTTTGGACTCGAAACGGATATAGGCTTTCTTCTGCCGGACCTGACCTCGCTGCTTTCGAAGGTACGCTCTTAAGATAGTGATCTCGCCATCGTATCCCATCTCTTTAATGCGGCGCAGAACAACCGTGGCACTGACCGCCGCATCCTGTTCTAAATACCGGTCGACCTGTTCCTTGAAGGGATCCAGTTTGGATAGAATCTTTCTTTTTGGGGTAAGCATCTGATCGGGGCACTTCAGGTATCGACCGACGGTGTTGCGCCCGATCCCCAGCAACTTGGCAATGGCGCGATTCGAATAGCCCTCCTCTTTGAGTCGGTGGATGTCGAATACAATCTGTCTGTTTTTCATTAAATTACCTCGCATCGGTTAAATGAAAAACAGCTTAGCTGAAAACCATCTTGAAAATCTATCCCGTCCATCTTTGCAATCAGGCAAAATGATTTTGTTCTCCTTGGGCTACAGCAAGATACCCCCTTAACACGTCCATCTTTGCAATCACCGGAACCACCCAGTATTCTCTCAAAACCGCACGGTTGTTGGCATCCAACACGTCCATCTTTGCAATCAATTTTTCTGGCTGTCTTAGCTCCTGATGTTTCAAACGGCGCTGCTGGTTCCGTTTTCGTTGCAGCAGGGAATTTCTGAGTGTTCTCTGAGGATTGTGTTTACGATAAGTAATCCAGTAATCTGGATGCTGGTCGAACCAGTCCCTCTTTGCCTGGATCTGATCTTTTTTATACTCGGGATTGGACTTCATCCGGTCTCGTTGCCACTTTGCCTTCCTGGCTTTCTGACAGGCATGATCACCGCAATACTTCTGTTTCTTCTGACGTGGATTTCTGATGTAGGGCTTTTTGCAGGACACACAGATGGACTGATCCATGACAAAGCTTCCTTTTTCCAATTTCCGGTTTAATGAAACAGCTAAAAAACCTGAAGTAATGAAAGGACGATGCAAGAACGGCTTCAAGAGGTGTGTGGGTCAAAATTATTGACCGCTGGTTGACGAAGGACAGGAGAGAAATGGATTGAAAGTAGGACTGGCTCTGTTTTAACCGTTGGGGGTGGCTCCGGTTTGGTCCGCTGATTTTGGTATCAAATAAGACCGCTGGTTACAAGTTTATATGAAAACACGCGACAAATAGGGTGAAAAGTCACAGTTTTGATCTGATTATACAGCCAAAGAGTAAAATTTAGTGGCTGCACTTTGAACAGGTTTATCCTCAAATTCTATCTGCCCTTTTTTAATTATTCGAACTATTTCTATTCCGGCAAGCGTGATCAACGCGGAGTCGAATGATTTGAAACTAAGCATTCCTCTTGTAATCCTCAACGCTTGAGACTCAGTGGTTTCCTTGCGAATGACGAAAGCATAGGGCGAGTCTGTTTTCTTCCCATTCATTTGTTAATTAGAGATATTAGATTTGCAGGTCGTCAATCGCTGCGTTAATCAACGTCTTCAAATAGAAGCAGGGAGTCTCTGAAAACAGATCGAATTAAGGCTATTTACATAGTTCCAAAAAGATCGTCGACTTGTATTGATGGGGTCCAGTAAAAATGGACACAAAGTTAAGCTGCAAAATTCGTGATTTCTTTTTCGAAATCATTTGGACTCAGATACCCCAAAGTTGAATGAAGTCGATAGCTGTTGTAGAACATCTCGATGTAATCGATGATATCTATTCGGGCCTCTGCTCTAGTTGAGTAGCGTTTTTCATGAGTACATTCGGTTTTCAAAGTATGAAAGAAACTCTCTACCACGGCATTATCCCAGCAATCGCCGCGACGGCTCATGCTACAAATCATTCAGTATTGTTGTAATTGTGCCTGGTACTCTTTGGCAGCATACTGGCTGCCACGATCTGAATGGTGGATAAGCCCTTTACCTGGACGCTGCCTAAAGTAAGCCTTGGCCAAGGCTTCTTTCACCAAGGATACTCTCATATGTTTGTGTATGGCCCAGCCAACTGCTTTACGGGAATGCAAATCAATCACGATGGCCAGATACAGCCAGCCTTTATTGGTCCACAAATATGTGATGTCGGAGCACCAGATGGTATTCGGTTTTTCGACATCGCGCTGATTGTTTGTTCAAATTGTTCCCTGATTAGGTCACGCATAAGCCAGTAAACTGTGGCCGTCACATCGTCTTCAATATCATCAATTGATCTTTGTGGCTGATAGAAAAAAGAATGATCATATCTGTATATTGATTCAAGAGTTGCCACATTGTTCCCCGTGTTGTCATATGAAAATCCACTTTTTTCCAAAGATGCATTACTGAAACGTTTCATTATGGTCCATTTGAGGTGTGTCAATATGTATCGTTTGGTATTGTCTTGTTTCATGTTGGTTTTCTGAGATTCCTTAAATATCTAATATATTTGCGTATATGTTATTGGCAAAGTATTTGCAATTTAACAAACTAAGTTTTTGAATCAAATTAAATCATCATAACCTTAAAAGGAGAAACACAATGCCTATTATCGCAATAACCAGTGGAAAATACACTAATGCACTGGACATTGTAGAAACATTGTCTCAGGAACTTAGTTGTAAGGTGATTACGGATCAAGACATTTTTGAAGAGACTGCACAGTTATACGGAATCAAGCTGGCTACATTGCAGAGGGTGATCGATAATAAGCAATTTGCCTTCAATGATTTCACCCATACCAAGGAAAAATCAATTGCTTGCATTAAAAAGACGATGGCAAAAATTGTATCCGAAGGGAATTGCATTTTTCATGGCCTTCTTGGCCACCTTATTCCAGCGCAAACATCTCATATCATGAAAGTGTTAGTTATTACTGACAAAAAAACGCGAATCCAAATTGGAATAAGCAAAGATGGATTTACTGAAAACGAGGTTTTAAAAGAGATCAGTAACTCTGATAAGCGTGCAATTCTTTGGACTAATGCGCTTTTTAGGAAAAAAGCCTGGGACCCATCTCTTTATGATATTGTTATTCCCACGGATAAATTTGTGACGAACGAAGCAGTAGTACTCATTCTTGAGCATCTTGAAAAAATCTCAGAAATGCCGGAGAAAACAATTATTCAAGAAATCAAAGATTTAGAATTAATGGCGGAGCCTCAACTTGCTTTATCCGGAACTGGTGATGGACTGATTGTATCAGCCAACAAAGGTGATGTAATTATCACTATCAACAAAAGTGTCCTGAGAATGTCTAGCTACAGCAAAAGCATTATTTCAATTGTAAACAGAGTTGAGGGAGTTAAATCTGTTGAAACAAAAATTGGGGAAAAATATCGAATCAGCGTTATGCGCAAACTTGATTTTGATACTCCAACGAGAATCTTGCTTGTGGACGATGAAAAAGAATTTGTCCAGACCCTTTCAGAACGTCTAAAAATGCGCGAGATTGAAAGTAATTTCGTGTTCAGTGGAAAAGATGCTCTGGATTTCGTAGATCAGGAAGACACTGATGTGATGATTTTAGACCTTAAAATGCCCGGAATTGACGGATTTGATGTTTTGAAAAAGATCAAGCAGACAAAACCCAACATCGAAGTCATTATCCTCACGGGCCATGGTTCAGAACAAGATCGAGAAACCTGTTTAAAATTGGGCGCCTTTGCTTATTTGCAGAAACCAGCCGACATTGACTCTCTTACTGCCACAATGCAAAAAGCCTATGAGAAAATAAATTCTGCAAATGAGGCACTTTCAGATTAAGAATTGGAAAATCTGTGGTGAACGGTTTAATAAATAGGGAAAAGACGAGAAAAAAGATGAGTTTAAGAGTTCTTTTGGTTGATGATGAAAAAGATTTTGTTGAAACCTTGGCTGAGCGCCTTGAATCGCGCAATTTTTCGGTTATTACAGCCTTGAGCGGAGATGAGGCCATAGAAAAGATACAAAAACATCACGTTGATGTTATTGTCATGGACCTTTTAATGCCGGGCAAGAGCGGAATCGAGACATATGAAGAGATCAGGATGATCCATCCTGCAGTAGGTGTCATCATGCTCACGGGTCATGCGGAGCTTGAGACGGCTATAGCAGGTCTAAAAATGGGAATTTATGATTATCTGATAAAGCCATGTCAGATTGAAGAATTAATTGAAAAACTCAACATGGCCCACAGCCATAAAATAGTGTCTGAAGAAAGAAAAAGTCAATAATAGAAAATATTTTTTCAAGATTATAAAATAGTGCCAATCACAATCAGGGAGATAACAAATGGGGTTTTTTAATAATTTTGGCGAGTTTATGATGTTTGGTGCCAGAGCTCACGCCAAATGGGAAATTGAAATATCAAATACAATCATTAAGGACAGGAAAAGAATGATTATTCTCTGTCTCCTGATTGTTCCGATCATTATGGGCGGTATTGCATTTGCGAATGAAACCGGCGATATGCTGCCGCAGGTATTGGGCGGTAAAAAGGCATACAGTCCCGCATTTTTTACTATAGAAATATTCACAATCTCAATTCTGATCGGACTGGGGGCAGGTCTGATTACTGGATGTATTGGTGCAGGTGGTGGGTTCATCATCGCGCCAGCTCTGATGAGCGCGGGCATCAAAGGTATACTGGCTGTGGGCACTGATCTGTTTCACATTTTTGCAAAGGCCATTATGGGAAGTGTATTGCATAAAAAACTGGGGAATATTTCAGTACCCCTAGCTGTACTATTCCTTGTTGGGGCTATCATGGGTGCCACAGGTGGTGGAATAATCAACCGCGTTCTCTATGAAATCAACCCAGTTTTAAGCGATACTTTTATCACTTCCATTTATGTCCTTATGCTCGGCCTTTTGGGATCTTATGCCTTAATTGATTATTTGAAGGCCAGAAAACTACCGGAGAATGGGGAATTTCAAGGTGAAGGAGACGAGGGTGTACAGATGGGAAACCTTCCCCAGAAAATACAATCCATAAAATTTGGCCCCATGATTACTTTTGACCAGGGATTGATTCCAGGTGGCAGACAGGTATCTGCGATATTCCTGATTCTTAGTGGTGCTCTGGTTGGATTCTGCGCTTCCATTATGGGGGTTGGGGGTGGCTTTCTGACGTTTCCCATTTTCGTGTATGTACTTGGCGTTTCATCAATGACCACTGTGGGGACTGATATTTTTCAGATTATTTTCACAGCCGGTTATGCAGCAATTACTCAATATGCTATTTATGGATTCATTTTTTACACCTTAGCAATTGGAATGTTGTTGGGATCACTTTTTGGTATCCAGATTGGCGCCTTGGTAACAAAAGTTGTCAAGGGGATAACAATTCGTGGGTTTTACGCCATGGCTGTACTTGCGGGGTTTGTAAACCGTGCTTTCGCGCTGCCAGGAAAACTGGCGGAGTTGGATATTCTTCCAATATCAAAAGAGATTACCTCAGTTCTGGACGCGATCGGGGTTTGGGCGTTTTTCATTGTAATTACAATATTTGCTGTCTGGGTTATCGGTACATTCTTTAAAAACATTAATGTGCTACGTAGCGAAACTTCCGAAATCCATGTGGATGTCTGATATCAGCCTAATAGTTCACAAAAATAATATCCCAGTTTAATCCCTCTTCGGAAAGAGGCCAGGGGAAAGATTTTTTAGTTAATCTTACATATAATTAACCAACAGGATGACATCATGACAGCACAAAAAAGGGAATTACTAACTGGCGTATTCCTATTTACAACCTTTACAGCAGTACTTGTGGTCATATTTTTGCCCCTTTTTAAAGATAAAAATATGATGCAATATATGGACGATCTTTACAATTCCATTTCAAAGGGATCGGTTTACTATATTCCTGCGCTACAGGAGGAATCACAACGTCTTGAAAGCAGGATTACCAAAGTGTCTTTACAGTTGGACAATGAACAGCAGGCAAAAGAAGTGGCAGGTCTTTTTTCCGAAAGTGGTGCAGCGGTCGAATTGTCAGGATCCAGACTGGTGGTTTCCGGGAAACTAGGCGACATTATGTCTAACAGCCTTGAAGATGCAGATCTTCTGTTCCACAATCGAGCTGACAAAATTCAGGGCAAATATGGTTATGAAGGCAAAAAGGCAATTTACAACTGGTGGATAAGTTTGAAAAAGCTCGATAAGGAACTCTTAAAACTGGAATTATTCAAGGAGGCGAAGTTTGTTTCAGAGGTCATGAAAAGAGCAATAGAATGTTCTTATAACTATTACCTGATAGAACCCCAGAAGATTTCTAAAAAAGCCATCCAAGTTGTAATATCCCTTGTATTTTATGTTGTATATACAGTCTGGTTCGGATTTGCCATTATGTACATATTAATGGGCCTGGGATTCAAGCTTGAGCATTGACAGTAAAGTAATTCCAAGCCGTATCCAAGGTGATTTATCAAGCATCAATTCCAATAAATTTTTAGATTATGAATATTTCAGATGAAGCCCTTTAAACAACTAATTAAAAAATTAAGCACCAGAAAAGATCGCCAGGAGGTTGTCAATGGAGAAGAACTACGTCTGGAGTTTAAATCCCGTTATCATATTTTTAGGTTGCTGCTGCATTCTAATAACAGAGCACTGGAGAATATGGCAGCACTCGAAAAAGCGCTTCAAGGAATGCAGCCCTTCGGCATGCCCTTTATCAAAGCAAAATCCACTGCTGTCTGCGTAAATGTTTTCCGTATGATACTGAGTCTGGGTGAGCTGTCGCCTGGTAAATACAACGGTTTAGAAGATCGGTTTCAACTGCTTGAAAAAAACATCTCTAGTATTCTTTCACCCAAAACTCTCTTGGATGATGCCCGGTTGGTCATTCCTTTTTCTGAAATTAGCCAGGAAATTGTCGGGCTGGTTGGAAACAAAATTGCAAAACTGGGGGAAGTAAAAAACAATATTGGATTAAAAGTGCCTGATGGGTTTGGCATCACTTCAACGGCATTTCATAAATTTATTGCCCATAACAATCTGCAGACCGAGATCGACCGTAGATTCCAATCTGCAGACTTTAGTAATCTGGAAACACTTGAAATAATAAGCTCAGAGATCAGAGAACTGGTAATTAAAGCTGAAATTCCAGGTGATGTGGTCATGGCGATAAAAGAGGCCTCCCAGCGGCTCGAGGACCGAAACAGTCAAGCTTTCAGCCTGGCTTTAAGAAGTAGTGCTCTTGGTGAAGATCTGGCCAAGACCTCATTTGCAGGGCAGTATCATTCAGAGCTTAATGTGAAGAGAGAAAACATCCTTCAGGCATACAAACAGGTTGTAGCCAGCAAGTACAGTCTTCCCGCAGTGACCTATCGCTATAATCATGGTTTGAAAGATGAAGATGCCCATATGTGTGTCGGATGCATGGTGATGGTTGATGCCGTCGCAGGTGGTGTCATTTATTCACAGAATCCTGTGGATACCGGCGATGATCGAATTATCATTAATTCTGCCTGGGGACTACCAAAATCTGTGGTCGATGGCAACATGGCAAGCGATCAATTCATGGTACCCCGGAATTTTCCAGGGAACGGCCTACAGCAAAAAATAAAAGAAAAACAATATGAGTATACCTGTTCTTCAGAAGAAGGGGTCTCCAGCCAGCCTCTGGCGGATGAGAAAAAAAATCTGCCCTCATTAAGTCAACAACAAATTTCTACACTAGCAAAAATGGCGGTTAAGCTGGAAACGTATTTTAACTCCCCACAGGATATTGAATGGGCTATTGCCAGTGATCTAACTGTTTATTGCCTTCAATGTCGTCCGCTACGTCAATCAGATAAGGGAAAAAACGATCCGCTGCCAATAGAACCACTCACAGACATCCCTGTCCGTTTAAGTGGCGATATTGCAGGCAGTCCGGGAGCCGCTTCCGGGCCTGTTTTTTTAGTTATGAAAAACGCAGATGTTGTCAGGTTCCCTGAGGGAGCGGTGCTGGTGGCAAAACAAGCGCTTCCAAAATGGGCCCCCCTCTTAAATCGAGCGTCTGCCTTGATTACCGAGCAAGGAAGCTTTGCCGGGCATTTGGCTAATATTGCCCGGGAATATGGTATTCCCGCTGTATTTAATGTTAAGGAAGCTACAGAAAAATTACAGAATGACGAATTGATTACCGTTGATGCCGAAACGTGTCAAGTATATAACGGCAAGATCGATACTTTGCTTGTCAACAAAGAAACAAAAATAAACACGATGGTGGGTAGCCCTGTTTTTGATACCATAAATGATATCAGCAGATTGATTATACCTTTAAATCTTCTGGATCCAGACTCGGCCAAATTCATTCCGCCTAACTGCAAGACACTTCATGATATAACACGCTTTATCCATGAAAAATCTGTACTTGAGATGTTTGACTTTGGTAGCAAACATCAGTTTTCAGAAAGATCAAGCAAGCAGCTAATACACAAAGTCCCCATGCAATGGTGGATCTTAAACCTTGATAATGGATTTAAGGAGGAAATTTCTGGAAAATATGTACGTTTGGAGAATATTGCCTCAATTCCAATGCTCGCTTTATGGGAAGGAATCGTAGCGATACCCTGGGCAGGACCCCCGGCAATCGATGGCAAGGGATTAATGTCAGTAATGTTTCATGCGACAACAAATACTGCGCTGAATACGGGAACGCGATCACGATACATTGAAAAAAACTATTTCATGATAACCAGAAATTTCTGCAGCTTGAGCTCACGACTTGGATTTCATTTTTCTACTATCCAATCCATGGTGAGTGACAAATTGGAGGAAAACTACATCAGTTTCCAGTTCAAGGGAGGGGCCGCAGATTTCCAGAGACGAATTAAGAGAATCATGTTTCTAGGGGATATTTTGGAAGAGAACGATTTTGATATTAGGATCAAAGAGGATATTCTAACAGCCCGGCTGGAAAACAGAGAGCCCGATGTTATCGTCACACACCTGATGATATTGGGGTATATGACCATCCATACCAGGCAGTTGGATATGATTATGTCAAATATGTCATCCGTTAATTTTTACAGAGAAAAATTCAGACAGGATATCGGGGCAATTATCAAAAAACAGACTGATGAGCCTGAGTCATTGGCAAATAGTCTCAAAAATCATTTTAAAAAGAGGTAAAGGTGACAATTATAACAATTTCCAGAGATTCATATAGCAAAGGAAGTGAACTGGCCCAACAAGTAGCTGATAAGCTTGGATACCAGTGTATTGCCAGAAAAGTTCTGCTAGAAGCATCGGAAGAGTATAACATTCCAGAATTAAAGCTGCTTCGAGCACTGCACGATTCACCTTCCATATTCGAACGGTTTTCGTTCAGTAAAGAAAAATATATCAGCTATATAAAATATGCTCTGCTAGACAGTGTTAAGGAGAATAACATCGTTTATCATGGTCTGGCTGGCCACTTTCTCCTGAAAGGAGTTTCCCACGTCTTGAAAGTAAGACTGATTGCCGATATGGATGACCGCGTTAAAGAAGAGATAAAAAGGGAAAATATCACAGAAAAAGAAGCCCGTCGAATGCTGATAAAGGATGATGAGGAAAGAAAAAAATGGAGCCGATATTTATTCGGAATCGATAATAATGATCCCAGAAGATATGACATATCGTTGCACCTGGGAAAAGTATCTGTCGATGAGGCTGCTGAAATAATCGCGTTTTCTGCCAAACTTCCCAGTTTTGAACAAACGACTGAATCAGAAAAGGCTTTTAACAATCTCTTGTTTTCAGCTCACATACAATCTATTCTGATTCAACATATTCCCACCGTCGAGGTTTCTTGCCCAGACAAGGGAATTGTTCACATTAGCTGTAAAGGAGCATTTAATCAGGAAAACAATCTGAAAGCTAATATTCGTGAATTGCTGAAAGTAGTCCAGGGAATTGAAAAGATTAATTATAAAATCACTCAATAGGTGCTCCGGAATTGGGCCCGGGGATTAATCATAGATGTCACGTGATTAATTTTTTTTGGGAAGCAAAGTTATTATCAATGCCACTTCTTGGAATCACATGATTAAAATTGACAGCAGAGAAGTTCATAATCTACAAATAGTATTTTGGGATTCCCTGCTTGATACAAAAAAAACGAGTGGTGTGAGTCTCTCTAAACCAGATCGCAGATTCAACTCATTTAATACCGGCTTATTTTGGAACAATCATTAATTCACAGTATTAAAAATCTGTCCACATCCCCCATTTCGCTGGATGCATTGATTAATGAAATTCCGCTGGGAATTTCATTAATCAACAAGGACCGTCAATTAATTATGATCAATCGTTCTTATGAAGCCCTGACAGGCTTTTCAAGAGATGAGGTTATAGGATTTCCTTGCTGGCAGATTCTGCGTTGCAATCACTGTATTAAAGATTGTCCTGCATTGAAGATTGTGGAAGATTCCGAGCCTATTTGTCTTGAAAGTGACATAATTAACAGGGATCGTCAGTTGATCCCCATCCGCCTCAATGTGGCTGCTTTAAAAAATCAGAAGGATGAATTAATCGGGTTTGTAGAGACAGTGGAAGACTTAAGGCCAATACGCGAACTGGATAATAAAATCAGCCAAGCCTTCAGCTTTTCGCAATTAATTGGACGCAGTCCAAAGATGGCGAAAATTTACCAGATCTTGCCCATTTTAGCACAGAGCGATTCATCAGTTCTAATTACCGGTGAGACAGGAACCGGCAAAGATCTGGTTGCTGAAGCAATTCATCAGGCTTCTAACCGGGCAAAAAGTCCTTTTATCAAGGTCAACTGTGGGGCCTTACCTGAAAACCTGTTGGAGTCTGAGCTTTTTGGCCATCAAAAGGGCTCCTTTACCGGAGCTTTTGAAAACAAGCCCGGAAGATTTCGTTTGGCACATAATGGTACTATTTATTTAACCGAAATAGGGGATCTTCCTTTAACACTTCAAGTAAAGCTGCTTACTTTTCTAGACGATCATGTTATTCACCCGGTTGGCAGCACAAAGGGTTTTCAGGCGGATGTCAGAATCATCTGCGGCACCCATCGAAATTTGGAAAAAATGGTCAAAGAAGGCTTATTCAGAGAGGATTTACTCTTCAGGTTAAACGTGGTGCGGATCCATCTTCCTCCCCTGAGAGAGCGTGAAAACGACTCCAGCCTGTTGATAGATCATTTTCTGAACAGTTTAAACACAAAGTTGAACAAACAAATTGTTGGGTTTTCCAGCGAATCGCTTAAAATTTTAACTGCGTACCGCTTCCCCGGCAACGTCAGGGAAATGAGAAATATTATAGAATATGCGGTTAATGTCTGCCAGAAAGGAAAAATCAGACCTGAACATTTGCCATCTTATATTACCGAAACAAACCCGCTACCAATTGTAACTACCGATGTTGCGGAATCGGAGATAACAATAACAAAACAGGAATCAAGTGATAACAGCATGGAAGCAAAAACCTGGCCCGATCAAGAAAGAAAACTGATCATGGGCGCTTTAACCAAAACGGGGGGGAGGCGTAGCGAAGCTGCGGAGATGCTGGGCTTTGGGAGAAGCACACTTTGGAGAAAAATGAAACAATACAAAATAGGCTAACCGTTCACAATCCATTGCTTCCACCCTGAGGTATGAGCCAGGGCGCAAAGCAACGAAACCTGACCAACCCTTCTTATAAATGATCATAATGAGACAAAAAATACTGATCCCCTTGTTCAGAAATGAAGTCGCTCCCAGGTTCGATCTGGCGAAAGAAGTCATTATTATATCTTTTGATAAAAAAAGCAGGGAATGCGAAGAGAAAATGCTGGTACTTTCTCAAACCTCGGCTGAAAAGCTTTGCCATCAAATTCTCATGGAGAATATCCAGGTGGTTATCTGTGGCGGAATTGAGGAGGAACACTTTCATTACTTGACCTGGAAAAAGGTCCAGGTATTCGATTCAATCATGGGCGACTGGAAAGAAGCATTTGATAGATTCAGTAATGGGAATCTTCAAGCCGGAATTAATACAGTTAATAGTTAAAGCCATAGAGATTAGAAAATGATTAGAAAATTTTGGCGCCGTTTTACAGTCGATAAAGAAAACATAGCGTCGCCCATCAGGTACAAATTGCTAAGAAGAAATATTATCATTTTAATGTACCTGATAACATTCATACCTCTTTTGTCTATGGCAGGCATAAATCTTTTTTTATATGAAGCCAATCTTAAAAAGGAGATCATTAACCCGCTGAAGCTGATGTCGAATAAGACCGCCCACACTATTTCTCTATACATTGAGGAGCGTATGTCTTCCATTCACGCGTTGGCTGCATCATATACGTATCAGCAGTTATCAGATCAAGACCGATTAAATCAACTCTATAGGATTTTTACAAAAGAGTTTGGTGGGTTTGTCGATTTCGGTGTGATCAATAAAGACGGAATACAAGTCGCCTATGCCGGGCCTTATGACTTGCTGGGTAAAAAATACTCTGAACATAAATGGTTCAACGAAGTTTCGATTAGAAGCGTTTATGTCAGTGAAGTATTTATGGGGCATCGGGGCTTTCCCCACATTGCTATTGCGGTCCAGCAATTTGACATTAATGGGCAGTCCTGGGTTCTCCGCGCTACTATTGATACAAAAATATTTGATGAAATTATTGCAGCCATGGGTATCCTTCCGGAGGGCGATGCTTTCTTGATAAATCGGGAGAATGTACTTCAGACTCATTCCAGACTATTTGGAAACGTGCTGGAACGCTACCCATTTTCTATACCCTCATCAGCGCCTGGGACCTTTTTTCATGAAGAAATGAATGCTCAGGGTCAGGAAATATGGATTTCTTATACCAATCTCCCCAAAAGTCCCCATTTTCTGGTTATCGTGAAACCTAAATCCACAGTCCTAAAGTCATGGTATGCACTTCAAAAAGAGATGCTCATTGCATTTCTCATCGGATCGATAGTAATCTTGGTCACTGTGATAAAAATAGCCAATTATCTGGTTAGTCAGATTAAAACGGCCGACCAGAAACGAGAATCAGCCTTTCGAGAGCTGGAAAACTCCCAGAAACTATCTTCAATTGGAAGATTGGCGGCCGGGGTTGCGCACGAAATTAATAACCCGATGGCTATTATTAATCAAAAGTCTGGCCTTTTGAAAGATCTGATTGAACTGGATACTGATTTTAAGGAAGGAGATAAATTTTTGAAACAGATCAATTCAATATTGCATTCTGTTGAGCGTTGCAAGAAGATCACCCACCGACTTTTAGGATTTGCCAGGAGAATGGAGGTGATGTACGAAAAGCTGGACTTAAATGATACTATCGTAGAAGTATTAGGCTTCCTGGAACAAGAAGCCCTTCATCGAGGGATTAAAATAGAACTTCACCTCTCAGAAGACCTTCCAAAAATCTCCTCGGATATCGGACAGTTGCAACAGGTATTTCTAAATATTATTTCAAATTCCTTTGCCGCAGTGGAAGACGGAGGAATTATTACCGTCGCAACCGAGAAAAATAGTGATCAAACTGTTTTAGTCTTAATTGAAGATAATGGCTCTGGCATGACCAAGGAAACGCTTTCACATATATTTGAACCTTTTTTCACTACAAATAAGGATTATGGAACCGGTTTAGGGCTTGCAATTACTTATGGTATTATTGAGAAACTTGGTGGGAAAATTGATGTTAAAAGCGAGGAGAACAAAGGAACTGTGTTTATGGTCGAATTAGAAATCAACAAATTTGATAAACGGAGAAATGATGACAATCCAAAGGATTCTGCTCGTAGACGATGAGAGTGAATTTGTCGATACCTTGGCTGAAAGGCTCTATTTAAGAGGTTATCATGCAGAAACTGCAAATGATGGAGAAACAGCCTTGCGCTCTATAGAGGATAACTGTCCGGATCTTGTGGTTCTTGATTTAAAAATGCCAGGACTGGGAGGCATGGATGTTCTCAAAGAGATAAAAAAAACCAATCACTTAATGCCTGTTATCCTGCTTACCGGGCATGGATCCACCAAGGAGGGCATTGAGGTGATGCACCAGGGTGCATATGATTACCTGATAAAACCAATTAATATTGAAGAACTCATCAAAAAGATAAATGAAGCAATTATTGGCAAGTAATATGACAGGTTGCAATTATGAGAAAACCTAATACGGCAGAGATCGGATTTTTTGGTAAGATTACGGCTAGTGTCACCCATGAGCAGCAGAATGTGCTGGCTATCATTCAGGAATCTGCAGGTCTCATGGAAGATTTATTGGCTTTTTCAACCGAAGGGTCCGATTCCTTGAAAAAAAGACTTGAAGAATCACTGACAGTAATAAAAAGACAATTGCGGAGAGGGATTGATTTGACCACTTGCCTGAACCGATTCGCACATGGTCCCGATCAGCCTCAAGCTCAAGTAGATCTTTATGAAATATCAGAACAGATGACAATTTTATCAAACCGGTTTGCCGCTTTAAAAAATATTGTCCTAATAAACCACGCTCCAGATCAACCCATTCAAATTGTCATCAATCCTGTACAGCTGCAAATGGCGCTCTTTTCATCCATAGAATACTGCCTTGCTTTATTAACTCCCGGTGGACAACTTGATATCAGTTTGGAAAAACGATCGGGAATGGTTCTTGTAAAAATATTATTTGATGGGAGTTTTCTTAGGCACCGCGGGTTAATTCAGAACCTTCCCCGTACAAGCCACTGGGAGTCTTTAGTTAAAAACATGACCACCTTAGAAGGCTCGGTTGAGTTCTATCGTTCGGGAAATGGGATTATTTTATTATTACCTCAATAGCTTATAGATCAGATGACATTGAAGAAACATTATCCTTCAAATTAAAAATATAAAGTGAGCCTGGACGAGGTTATATTCGGCCAGACAAACCAAACATACGTTATTATTGAAAGTGTTAGCATAAATAATTTCTTAAGTGAGGTTAAAAATGACCATATATTTTTCAATATATAAGTGGATCGGACCTGATTATGTTAATACTCAGTGGATTGGCGATTTCGAAGTGAAAGCTAGAAAAGACTTACTTGAACATATCAATGTTAATGAGTCCTATCTTTTTTCAATAACAGAATGGGATAAAAGCCCGAAAGATCAAGATTCAAAGATTATCAGGCAATTCAACGCTGAGGATTATTTCTAAAATTCTAACATCGATTTTGATAGCTTCCAATTGAAGTTATGACCTTGATGGAAATTTTAAGACACTTTAGGTTAGGGCACAGGTCTTTTATGTGCGAATTTTATGATGACAAGATCTGCTATAAAGTCACTGATTAATTTTGACGTAGGCCCACGTTAGTTCCTTTCGAGGTGGACTGTCAATCAGATCTAAATAGGAGATATTATGTTGTATTTATTTCTTAGTTTTCTAGTTTTACTTGGAAGTATGTTTTTTCTAGTTTATACCGATTTTGTTGCAACAAGGCCAGAATTTTCCTCATCACTTGTTCTTGGTTTTATACTTTTAGCTTCCTTTTGCGTTGGAAAATTTGTCGAAAAGATTCATTTGCCGAAGATGATCGGATACATTTTGTCAGGACTGTTTTTTGGACCTTATTTTTTGAAATTTGTAGACAGTAATACGCTTACCGACCTTTCTTTTGTTAATAGCCTTGCCATCACTTTTATAGCTTTTTGTGCTGGAGGAGAATTAAGAGCGTCACATTTTTTAGATCAGCTAAAATCGATATTATATTTAGCCTTTACTCAATCAATCGTGGTTTTTATTGGAATCAGTTTTGTTGTTTTTTTTCTGACTGGGTATATACCCGTTTTTTCTGGGGCTGAATTAAATATTCGTATTGCAATTTCAATAATATTCGGCGTCATTTCTGTTGCCTGTTCTCCTTCATCGGCTATTGCAATCATCAGCGAAACAAAAGCGAAAGGAACTTATACCGATATCGTGCTTAGTGTTACAATTGTGAAAGATGTTGCGATTATAATTCTTTTTGGTATTGCTATTTCTTTTAGTCAGTATCTTATAAATACGGAAGGTACACTAAGCGGGGTATTTTTTCTATTTCTTTTACTTGAATTATTTATAGCAGTAATATTGGGTTATTTTTTGGGTATCTGCATAATTTTCCTAATTGAACACTTACATTTAGAATTCCCAATAATAGTCATCGCCGCTGGATTTCTTGTAATTAAAATTAGTCATATGTTGGGTGACTATTTACATGAAGCACAGAATATTGCAATTAATTTGGAACCCATTTTGATCTGTATGGTAGCAGGATGTACAGTTCAGAATTTTTCGAAGCATGGACAAACGTTCCTCTTGAAAATGGATCGGATATCTTTACCTGTTTATATTGCATTTTTTACACTTATCGGCGCCTCAATCGACATTGACGTTTTGATAAAAACCTGGACAATTGGTCTTATAATTGTCGTTGCTCGAATGATGATGTTACATATAGCGTCCTATCTGAGTGGCAAATTGGCAGGCGAAGATCCCAGAATGTATAATAATTATTGGCTGGGGTTTATTACTCAAGCCGGGGTTAGTCTGGGGCTTTTAAGTGAAGTCGCGCGTCGATTTCCAGAAATCGGCGTTCCCGTTCAAAGTATACTTATTGCGGTAATAACTATGAATCAGATGATTGGGACAATTGCTTTCAAATATGTGCTTAACAAGTTGGGAGAAACAAAGCTGGATATATCGAAGAATTTACCATTACCAAATTCATCTCTCTGAATATTCTATTTCAGGCAGAGCTGTTAAATAAACGTTAAATTGAGTTGGAGAGACAAAGTATTAGGTCCATGAAAATACCCGCAGACATTAAAGTGCTCTACTAAAATAAGTTGTCTCTCTTTGAATGTGTTCTTGGTGGATTGACCCGAAAAAAGAGGCCTAGTGCTACGTAACTACCTGACCGTGATGATCATCCCCCAAAAAAGTGGTAGAATTGTCAAATTTGAGCTTTCAGCCCTTTTTGTCAAAATGATCATGCTCAGCCTTTGTGTTTTGATCATAGGGTCAACAGGCATGCTGGTCAACTATTTTCAGATCAGGGAAAAAGGCCGAAATATGAAGGAATTGGAAAACGCAGTCATTCTGCAGAAATTTTCCATCCAGAATAACACCAATATGCTACATAGCCGACAAAAGGAACTGGGTGAACTGGAAAAATTTGATCAAAAACTACGCCTGATCAGCGGTTTGCAAGAATCAGTGTCTCGTATTCGATATGTAGAGAGATCGAAAGACCTGAATAAACCTAAAAACCACCAGACACCGGATGACCGCAGACTTTTGCTGAAACTGAAAAAACTGGATCTTGATACCAAGTTGCAGCAAATCAGTTTTTTCCAACTAAGGGGTTATTTGCAGGAGCAAAAAGATAAGCTTGCCAGAACACCATCCATTGTCCCTGCTAAGGGACATATCTCATCAAGATTTGGAAAACGGAGACACCCGTTTACAGGGAAAATCAACTACCACCAGGCAATCGATATTTCAAACAGGGAATATACACCAATCTATGCCCCGGCGGACGGTATTGTAAATAACATCAGGATGGAAGGAAATTTGGGACTTTTTCTTGTTATTAATCACGGATACAATATCGTAACACGATATGGTCATCTGGTAAAAACTGAGGTCAAATCAGGAAGAAACGTAAAACGGGGAGACCTAATCGCCAGAATCGGCAACACGGGACGAAGTACTGCCCCCCACCTGCATTATGAAATCCTGATCAATGATATTTATGTAGACCCGGAAAAATTCATCATTTGGGATAAATAAAACGGCGCAATATTGTTCGGGTCAAGGATTAGTGCGGTAATTAGTAGCCCGTTGTCAACCAGAGTAATCATAAAAGCAAAAAAACAGGTAAAAATGATAAAATTATATAAGGATCACGCAGCAAATGAAAGAACCTATTTAGCTTGGATTAGAACAGCAATTGTGATTATGGCATTTGGGTTTCTTGTCGAAAAATTTGATCTCTTTATTTCTTACATTGGTCATGTAATGGGGAGCTCGGTCTATTTTAGATCGTCAATATTTGTTGAATACATAGGATTGGGACTTATGCTTGTAGCTGTCGCAGTTATAATTGGTTCAACAATCAGATTCTTTCATATTGAGAGAGCTATCAAATCTAAAAAGCTGCTAACATATAGTGCTAAATGGCCAAATATTATCTTAGCTTCACTCATGATAATTCTAGCAAGCGTTCTTATTTTTTATATGGCATTTCAACTACTAAGATTTTAAAATTTTTTATTATGCGAGTTACCTTTTAAAAGAAACTTATGACAAAAGGCCCCAAATCAAGGTTTTGAGCTAATGCTGCAAACGTGATTGCAAATTATATTGATCTTGTGTCAATGGACAATTCTAAGATAGTGCAAAGGGCAATACCCCTTAAAGATATGGAGGGAAAAAACAGTATTCTGGCTGAACATGGTTTTTCTTCCCTGGTGACCGTCACGGATGAAAATCGATCCCGTTAGCTGCTATTCGATTTCGGTTTTTCCGAGCACGGCGCAGCATTTAATGCTGAAGCTTTGGGGTTGGAAGACAACTGGTTGCACAATTCCATTTTAGATTTGTCGATCGATCGGTAAGCTGTGAGAGAATCCTGGGGGGCACCTTTTTTGTGATAGCAAAATAAAGCAACTCAAAATAATTCAGGTTGCCAACAGGAGATTGGAATGCTGTCTTGAAAAGATACGGTCTGTTTGTCCGGAAATCATAGATTCGAAAAAAAGATTCGATGATACGCTGATTTATAGTTTGAAAACATTCTCTATAAATCCAAAAACCGTCTGATAAAGAATAATTTTATTTGAAGATAACCTTCAATACTGTCTGCTTATGCCAAAAATGAGGAGATTAATATGAAAAGTTTAACCTATCTGTTTACTAGGAACCCGAAGTATTTTTATGACTGTTTGGATTATGCCCGTCGAGAAAACCTTGTTGAGGTTTCTTTGGATCTCGAAACGACAGAAATTGTAACTGTCATGGCGATTGGAAAACAACTGGTTGCAATGTTTGACTTCAAATTTGCCGATAGAGTGGTGCGTTGTGAAAGACTCCTGGGCGGTTGCTTAGCCCATAAAAGTGAAATTGAACAATTCAAAATAATTCAGACTGCAAACAGGAGATTGGAACGTTATCTTGAAAAAGTGTGGTCGGTTTGCCCGAAAATCATAGGGTCGGAAAAAAGGTTCGACGATACTTTGGTTTACAAACATAGTGTCATATCATCCAATAATCAACTCTGAGGAAAAGTTAGAAATTAATCTGTTAGTTGCAGCGGCCAGGAATCATAATCACCCCGGCTCGTTTTATTAGGATTATTTCGGCCAGGATTAACCGTTTCTTGGAGTGTACTCTGGCCAGAACTATTCGTTTTTAGGCTTGGATTATTTGATATTGGCCAGGAATATTCGTTACTGGGCCAGAATTGTCCGTTTCTAAATCCCAGCTATTCCAAGTTTCAATATCTCTTCCTGAATCTCCTTAGTACGTGATGAAACCAACCTGCCTTTGAAGAAAGACCTTATTTCTGCTGGCCGAAATATCTATTATCCCTTTCCCCACTACTGCTTTAATCCCGCAACTGTATTGCTCCTTTAATTTCATGATACATGCCAAGAGTACTGTTTGAAAGTTTGAAGAGGGAGTTCCGGTTAAAATAAGTTTATTACATGTTGATTTAGAGATTTATCTTTAAGGCAATGAAATAATATAATTCAAAAAATGTTATGAGGCATTTTTGTCACTGTGTGGAATAATGTCACACAACAATAGCGATTAGCATTTTCCTCCTTTTCAGTTTATCTGCCTTGAATTCTGAGTTTCCAGGCTGACCGGATAAAGTAGACCTCAATCCAATAACTCATTTAATAAGAACGTTAATCTATTTGTGGCAAAGCGCCGCAGAACTCGTACATTACAAGATAAAAACAAACATTTAGGCTAATCTGTGTTCATAACGAGATGTTGTTGGTTTGTGGGGTACATGTATTGCAAAAAGATCTTCTGAGTTTTGACTCAACTCCCGTTGATATCAAATTTCAAGCATGACCATTAAGAACAGTTTTGAAAGCCATTTCTTGAAAACAGCATAGAAGGCGTTAAGCACAACCATATTTGATTCCTGAAAACGATTATAGAGCCTGGGTGTAAGTTGAACCTCAACTTTCGATGAACGCCTTTTTCTCCCGATTGTCTAGTTTTAACTTTGCAGCCTCGAGTCTAGCAACCGATTAACTGAACATAGCCAATAAAAATAAAATGAATACACTTTCTGAAGTATTTGAACGCAATCGTCAATGGGCTGACACAATGACTTCCATGGATCGGTACTATTTCAGTGATATGGCAAAGGGGCAGGATTCTCAATTTATGCTTATTGAGTGCTCTGAGAGTAAAATTCCCGCTAACATTATTACAGGGTTTTAGATTGGTAAACTGTTCAGACACAGCAATATTGCCAATCAAGTAATCCCTAATGATGCAAACTGTCTTTCAGCAATTCAATGGGCGGTGGAAGTAGTGGGTATTCACCATATTATTATATGTGGTCATTATGGTTGCGGTGGAGTAGCAGCTGCAATGGGTTGGGAATCAACGGGACTGGTCAATTACTGGACCAGGTTTATTAAAGATATTTACTCAGAAAATCAATTAGATATAGAAACTCTAGGTAAGCAACAAGAAAAAGTCGATCTTCTTTGCGAATTGAATGTAAGTCAACAGGTGCAGAATGTTGGTTATACCAGTATTGTCCAACAAGCATGGAAGAAAGGAAAATCACTCACTATTCACGGCTGGATATATAGTGAACATGACGGATTGTTGAAAAACCTGGATCTCTGTGCTTCAAACAATATGCAATTAAAACAAATGTTTGATAAATTCAAGAAAAGGAAAGATACAACCATTTGCAGTTTCCTTTTAAAAATTAGAGAAAGAAGATTTTATGGTTTTGGCATCGTGGCTTGGTATTCTATTTTGCATCACTCAGTCGGCAATGTTTTCTGGGTTGAACCTGGCATTTTTCAGCCTGACAAAACTCCGGTTAACGATTGAAGTGGCCAAGGGAAATGAAAAAGCGGAAAAAATTCTGAAGATGAAAGAGGATTCCAACTTCCTTCTCACAACCATCCTGTGGGGAAACGTCGGGATCAATGTGTTGCTAGCACTGATATCGAATTCAGTTATGACCGGTCTGATGGCATTTCTTTTTTCAACTTTTCTCATAACGTTTCTAGGGGAGATAATTCCGCAGGCATACTTTTCAAGACATGCGATAAAGATGGCCTATGCCTTAACACCGGTCATTCGCTTCTATCAGGTCCTGTTTTTTCTGTTGGCAAAACCGACCTCTTTGGCCCTTGATAAATGGCTTGGGTCTGAAGCCGTGCACTATTTTCAGGAAGATGATTTTGAAGAGATGATCAAACTGCATATGAGTTCTTCTGAATCTGATATCGCAAAAACTGAAGGAAGAGGCGCCTTGAATTTTCTGGCGTTTGATGACTTACCCATTACCAGTGAAGGTGAGATAATCAGCCCGGAAAGCATCATCCAAATGCCATTTCAAGATGATATACCGGTTTATCCGCTTGAGAAGGAATCCCTTTCGAGTGATTTTATAGACAGGATTCGGCTTTCAGGAAAGAAGTGGATTATTGTCACTGATAACGAAAATGAACCCAGATTGGTTCTCGATTCTGATCATCTCCTCAGAAAATGCCTTTTTTCAGCGGAGGACTTCAACTATCGTGAATTCGGTCATCGTCCAATCACCATTCGTGACCCAAAGAAAAAGCTGGGGGAAACCATTACACTTCTCAAAGTAACTTCAGGAAAAGTGGATGATGATGTGATCGATAAAGACATTATTCTCTTCTGGGGAGAGCAGAAGAGGATCATTACAGGGGCGGATATTCTTGGACGCCTGCTTAAAGGAATCGTTAAAATTGAAAAACAGTGATTTAGCTTTTATATAACTCATTTGGAATAATTTTCCCTGAATCGTTTTGAATGTGTCAACTTTGC
>PJEL010001553.1_pt1 | contig 22874 bp, 20 predicted proteins | sample 1853271 | NCBI WGS metagenome assembly PJEL01 (sample SAMN08108733, study PRJNA415343) | Invertebrate metagenome, whole genome shotgun sequencing project. | host: Globobulimina | place: Sweden: Gullmar Fjord | collected 2015-08
AAATTTATCTTATTGCCTTAGACTTTTGTTATAAAAGCAATAAGCATCGTCGTTCTAAGTATAGTATTTATTATAATGGTAAATATGACTATGTCGGGTATTTAGAAGAAGAGATGTCAGTTGAGGGCAATCTTTCTGAAACCGTTTTTACCACACCAATATTCGACTCATCAAGAGGCAATGTTGAAATGCATTTACAGCAGATGCCATTACTCAATGTTTATAATTGCTCTGATGGGGCAAAAATAGCTTGGACTAAACCTACACCGTTAGGCGATATTGATGACTTTAACAGCTTTGATGATAAAGAGTTAGCTGTTGCTGAATTGCTAGAGAACGCATTCGATAACAAGCAGTTTACCGCAAAAAAACTAGATCACGCGGTAAAACAGTCATTTAACGAAGTTAGCGTTATATTAGAACAGTTAATGAATTTTATAAGCATGGATATATCAACGCGAGAAGAGTTGTATCAGCAATTTACGTTACAAAATAGTTTGCTGATGGAACTTAAAGGGCGAAAAGAATATCAAGTAAGTTATTGGCTTATTCAAGGCACTTTTAGGTACTTTCAGGCATCTATCATGACACATTGTTACTTTTATGATGATGCTGTTGAAAGAAAAGCATTTATAACGTTTTGTTTAAAAGAGTTTAGAACTCACATCAAAAGTTTAAATCAAGAGCTACAACAGTCTTATAATAAACCTTCCAAAGCGTAGCTTTTGGTAAATGGCATGTGACATTAACTGTTCCACATGCCATAAATGTTCTTTTATCTAATCTCTAACGATAAGAATATCTTCACGAGTTTTTGAAAAAGGCAATGAGTCGGGTTGCTCAAGTAAATAAACGTTGTAACCAATTTTACGATACTTATTGAATATTTGACTTGCAAAGTCATCAGATAATAGAGTATTTAAATTTTCTTTATTCTTCTCTATAAAGTCATTGCTGTTTTCATATAAAGTGGTGCTTTCCAATGGAATGTTTTTATAATTTGCATCAAAAGCCCTACCAACCTCGCTTGCTAAAAATCGCCCTTTTTTAGTCACATTTGGAATGTCACCTATTAATAATCTTCCGCCGGGGTTTAATAGCTTAACAGCGCTTTCTATCATTAATTCGGGGTTATTTACACAATGTAAAACTGAATAAATTAAAATATGATCAAATTTTACATTTAATGGCTGTTGTAACTCATTTGGGAAGTTTCCTTCAATAAATGTTGTATCAGCAGCAAAGAGCACTTCCTGTTTTATTTTATTAAGCACCTCTTTAATGTCAATCAAGGTGGTTTTAATTGCGTTATTCTTACTATAGGCGAGGAAAGCATCAGTTACATAACCATAACCGCAACCAATGTCTAAAAAAGAGTTATGCTCTTTAAACCTTAATAAAGATAAAATAGCGCTTACGATGTCTTTTTCTTTACCGCTATCACTTGAGTATCTACCAGCGATTGTTGTTTTATCGTTACTGTTAGTCGCATTATTAGCATAAAATTTATTTGAATCTTGTTGAATATTTTTCACTTGATTTCCTTAACGTTTATTTTTAATCGGCAGTAGCGGTAAAAATAGTTAAAAATTCTGTAAATTCATCATTTGATATTCCGATATGAAGTGGTAATAACTGTGCCGTTTCAAAATTATTCCCTTCATTTTTTTGGGAGAAATCAAACATTCTTGTCATCACTTTCTCTGACGTAATTGTATGAGATGACTTTGCTTTTATCGGTAGTAAACAAGGTAACCTGGTGTCTGATAAATTGAGATATTCAAGATTTATTTTATTTTGTACAAGCTTTAACCTTGTTTGAATTATCTCTTGAGCCATTTGATAGTTAGCCATACAGTGACTAATATTAGCTAGCGAAGGCTCTAGAAGTAAGAAGTTTTGCCAGTCAAGTTCTTGCCATGAACAGTCTTCATTTTTTTCTGTATTTATGCCAATTTTAAGTTCTTCTTGTTTTTTGGCTAAACTTAATTTTGACTTTTCACGCAGTTCAATAATGAAATTACCTATGTCACACTCATTAGTAACTAACAAACCACCTGAAAATGAGCCAATAGTTTTGGGTAGAGAGATCAATTCATAATTAGCATTTTGCAATAAGTCGGAGCCATTGGTAAATATTGAGTCGACAGAGTCATTTATCTGTAAAGGTGAAGCCCCATTACTGGTAAATGTTAGCCCCCATTTGTTAACATTTAAGATTACATCGATACCTTCTGAATATAGCGCACAAGGATTACCATACCTTGCTAAAACATCCCAAACACAGTGCGAAGACCACTTAGGTGCAAATAAAGTATGATTGCGATTAATGTTGTTGAATTTGAGTACGGCAGAAAGTGCTGAACGAGCAGAGGGGAAAAGGTAACACTGTGCATTTAGTAATTTAGAAAAATACTTTTCAACATATAGAATTGAAGCATGTTCGTCAACAAGAGTATTAGAACATTGCTTTAGAATGGCTGCAGGCCACTGGTAATCTCTACTCATGAGAGAAAGTAAAATTTAGTGTGTTAATAATATTCATCTGAGTTGAAAATCCTTTTTTAAACGTCGATATTTGTTCTGACTTGATGTTGTTATCGTCATAGGTACCAAAATCAAAGAGGCTAAGTCCTAGTTTTTGGCTAGTATAAACAGCATTTAATAATGGCCAGTGTGACAAGGGGAGTTTTTCAGACTGCATTAAGTGACGATCATAAACCCCAACAGCATAACAAGCGGTATTATTGCCAAAGGTAATGAAACTTCCCGCAACTAATTGTTCTTCATAGTAATATAAATGCAGAAAAGCCTCTCCAGCTTTTAACATGTCAAACATTATTTCCCAAGTGGCCAGTGTCCGAGTTTCTCGCCCTGATACTTTTATATGAAATGCTCTGAATTTTTGCGCCAGAACCTCACAGTAATTATTTTTGTCAATGTAATGCTGAGTTAAATTAGCTTTCCCCCAATTAACTAATGATTTATAACTTTTTCGTAAGGTATTCTTAATTAAGTCTTGTTGAATATCAAGTGGTAAAACCATTCTCACAGTACTCTTAATACCGTGACATTGATGGTAAAAAGCATTGAGTAAGAACTCATTATGAACAATGTCAATTTCAGTTATTTTTAATGCTTTTATTTTCTTTTTCAAAAAGCTTATGAGTTTTTTATAGACATTAACCTTTTGCTCATTAGTTAAGTCACATTCGAAGATTTGTGTGGGGGCGCCAAAATAACTTATTTTATGTTGATATAAATATAGCGGTATAAATAAAGCGGGTTGGCCATTTAGGTACACACAAACAGAAATATCTTGATAACACCTATCGTGGTAAGCGATGTGATACTTTATAGCGTTATCCGTGAACTCATGACCGGATGATATGTTCTTATACAACTGACCAGTGCTGTTTTTAGAACGGATAACCTTTAGAATATTCGCTGAAGATTGTACGTCTATTTTATTCATTGGAAATAGTCTCAAGAAATTAAATTTTTTTATTTTTTAATTATACAAGTTTTAAGCCACTAAATTTAGCATTATTATATCCCTTTTTTAGTCTATAAATTTTAGTCCATTGCCAGTTAAAGCCGGTATAATTAGGTGAGTTGCTGATATGTTCTAGTTAGACTCATAAGGCAGCGTTACAAGGGATATTGATACGACTGATTTTTCGTCATGCTCTATGGTTTTTATAGCGCGTGTTAGTTGAAATCCGCTTGATATGGAGCATAAACCTCACCCCGCCAACCTAGTTTATTAAGCTCTTTATGTATTTCTTTATGAAATGAAGAGGATATAACCATAAGCATATCTTTATCTTCATCTGCTTTAATAAGCCCACTGATAACATCAGGAGCATATCTGATAACCTGATTTTGTCCACAGAATGATTTACCGCTTTTATTCGGATTACCATCAACTATATCTAATTGCTTTACTTGAGAAAGTTTCAAGAGTGACAATAGAGTTATAGCGCCTGAGCCTGCGCCCCAAAAGATAATTTTTTTATTTTTACAAATATCTTGTGTATTTATTTTTAGCTTCGCGTTCCCTCTTTGAATGCGCGAGATATTTTGAGGTACAATAGGTAAGTCATCGTGACTTTCTTGCCTCGTAAAACTAATAATTAAATTTCCTGATGGAGTTACAGTACTTTTGTTTTTATACCATCCATATATATTTGCCAGTGTAATTAATGACCTTTCGGAAAATACGTGTATATGCTCGACATGAAATGGCATTACCGAACCATATTGTGCTGACCAATCTAGGCTAGGTGTTTCTAATATTAACAAACTCTCTTGGTGGCTGATGCTAGTTGATGAAGAGAAAAACTCATTAAAATTAAATATATGCTCAATAACGTGACGTGAGTAAATGATATCAATAGGCGTAGTGAAATTTTGTGCAAAGTCTAAAGTAAAAAACTTATTTTCAATATCAAATCCCTTTTCTTTGGCAACATTTGCGGTTTCAATATTTGGCTCTACTGCCTTGAATTTGTATAAAGGGTACTTCGTTTTCAAAGCCTCTAAAACATCACCGCTTGAGCAACCAATTTCAAATAAAGAATAGTTTTTACGTGGATCTATGTTAGCGCTAAAAAATTCAATAAACTCACTTCTAAATACTGCACCTACATTATCAGGAGAGGGCGTGTAATAGTGATTTTTGTATATACTCTCCAAAATTTTTCGATCAAAGTTTTTCTGATGACCATGCCCACAGTTATTACAAATCACATAATCTAGATCCACGGTATGGGGGAGTGGTATTGATAATGAATCTACCATAGGGTGTTGATAAATTGGGTATTTGTTGAGTGATAATAATTCGGTATTATCAGATTTCTGACATATTGGACAAGACATGTAGCTACCTTTTAATTATTGTGATTTTTAACTATTGTAATTGGCGAACTAACATAAAAGCTTCTGCGAATGAGATGCCTACAGAGCTTCCCCTTACCTTTGCTAAAGCTTCTATGGCTTCGATTGAGCGGGAATGAGGATAAGTGGACATTTCTGTCTGGTAGCAAGCTAGTAACGCCATTTTTTCTGTAATTTGATGACTAATATCGACATAATAATTTACTATAAAACACTGGCTACTGTTAGGTGTATTCCATTCTGTACTTGAATTCACCTCAAAATTATAAATGCTTGGTATGCTTTTTCCTGGAACAGGTCTAAATGCTGTCATTACCGCTTGATGGACAATTCTATGGTCAATATTCAAATCTCCAATATGGTGGGTATAAATTATATCAATAGTCATTTTTTTAGTTATTAATTCAATACTTTGCACTACATCTAATAAAGGAATACTATCCATCTGATTATCAGGGAAGTTACAATAATGTTGAGTAGCATTAAGTTTTATTGCAACTTTTTCAGCCATAACTTTACGTTCAGCAGCTTCTTTGGCGCACTTGCCTCTAGCTGACACGCCATCAGTCATGTAAACAATAGTGATATCATCACCATTTTGATAATGTTTGGTTAATGCACCACCACAGCCTATAACTTCGTCGTCTGGATGTGCAACTATAACCAATATGTTTTTTTTCATTGGATGTGTTGACATGATAGTGCCGTACCTCTTGTTAGCTCTGTTTTCGATTTTTGACCTAGAACGAGTGAGTAATCTTTTGATGACATACCAAACCCTGGGCGAATAACGCGAATGTTTTCTGTGGTAAAATATTCTCCGGGACTAATATCTTTAATAACATAAATAGATCGACCATGCTCCTTACCAGGACGTGTACTTTTTTCTAATATCTCATCACTACCTTGTGCTTCCCATGTTTGTTGGCAAACTTCTATTAATGAGCGAAGTTCGTTTGGCTCTATTGAAAAGCTGGCGTCTGGTCCACCTAACGCACGGTCTAAAATGAAATGTTTCTCAATGATTCGCCCGCCTAGTGTAACGGCCGAAATCGCCGGAATATTTGATAGGCTATGATCAGATAAACCTACGAGTATACCTAACTCTTTTAATTTATTAATAGCAGCTAAGTTCATCTGTTCGTATGATGATGGGTATGAACTTGTGCAATGTAGCACGGCAATTTCATCGCTACCGTGTTGTTTAAGAAAATTAATACTGTCAGTAATTTCTGTAAAATTAGAAATGCCACTTGATACAATTACTGGCTTTCCTGTTTGAGCAATAGCTTTTAACAAAGAAAAATCTTGCAGTTCAAATGATGCCACCTTATATGCTGGGCAGTTTAGCGTTTCAAGTAAAGCTACGGCTTCTTCATCAAACGGAGAGCTAAAAATAGTCAGACCATGTGTTCTAGCGGCTGCAAATAATTGTGGAGTCCACTCAAGAGGCATCGCTATTTTTTTATACAAATCATAGTAGCTTTGCCCTTTCCATAGTGGGTTTTTGATAATGAAATCAGGTTTATGACAATCAATAGTAAGAGAGTCGGCATTATAGGTTTGTATTTTTATTGCGTCTGCACCACATTCAGCCGCTACTTTTATCATTTCTAAGGCGATAGATAAATCACACAAATGATTGTTCGACATTTCAGCAATAATAAAGGGTTTACTTTTAGCTGAAATCACATGGTTATCAATGTTCATTGTTTTGACTCGAATAAATAAAATGAATAAAAGGAATATTTATATTTTTAGCAAAAAGGGCATCAGTTTCTAAAGAATCACCAACCATTACTGGATTTATCATCAGATGTTTTTTTGTTAACTGCTCGAATGCATAAGAAGAAGGTTTGAGGTGTTCAGGTTTTTTTGGGTCACAAATAATAATATCAGTTACTTTGTTGGTTAATTGTAACTTAGACACTTTAGTTTGCTGTACTTGAGTTGGGCCATTAGTAACAATAAAAGTTAATTTATCTGCAAATATCTGGCTAAGTGCAGGCAATAGACTCTTTTTAATATCGATATTGCCACCATCATGCTGATAATAATGCTTTAACATGCTTTTTAAATGAGTTTGAGGTAATTGAAAATGTGCCAATGCGTCGTTAAAAAGAAAGCCGTAATTGCTGCCCATTTTAACTTTATGTTGCTGTAAAAATTGAGCAAACCCTTCTAAAGGTACTTGGCAATAGGAACGCAAATAATGCTCTATGTCAGTAAAAGCCCCAGAATCAAAAGATTGTTGTGAAAACAAGGTATTATCAAGGTCAAATATGACCTCGTTATAGGGTTGTAATAGTTCTGACAACTGATTATTTAGCATATATGTTCTTGCCAATACCGGATGAAACTTTTAGATGAAATATTATCATCTTGAGGTAAATCATAAGGCTGTCTTAGCCATGACTTTAGCGTTAAATCGATAATGTCAAAACCTGCCAATGTTGTAAATATGAGACTACCAGACAACCGTGGGTTTATTTCAATTAAATGGGCGATATTATTTTCATCGAGCATTACTTGAATATTAACAGGGCCTTTAAAAGCAATTTTTTCACAACAAAGCTTAGCTAAATTAAGCACTACTGGGTTTTGGTCTATTGTCCCTATTCTAGAAACACCAACGGTTTCAACTCGTTTACGAGCAACACTATATTGCCAATTTCCGTCATTATCAATTAATGTGTCTACGGTATATTCAACGCCCGAAATTAACTTTTGAATAACCCCTTGTTTTTTATTAAAATATGGAAGCAACTCAGTGTCGTCAATAATAAAAATACCCTTACTACCACGTCCAAACTCAGGTTTGAATATAGCAGGTGGTTTTTTAGCTATTGGGGCAACCGGTAAATTATTCTGTTGGCAGTAATGTTGAAAATTAACTTTACTGGTACAAATTTTTATTGTTTCTAGGCTATTAATGATGATTCTTTTTTTAAGTTCTTTATCAAGGTGATGAGTTGATGATAAGGCAATAAGCTCCTCATCTATAAATGGAATATAAAGATCAAAGGCATCTTTTAGAGAATTAATAAAAGGGATAAACTCAGGAGAATTACATAATGGTGACAAATAAAATTCGTCACATACCTCTAGCGCTAATGATTGACTATGCTTATTTGCATCAATGCCTATTACATAATGCCCTAGTTTTTGAAGGTGTTTTATTATTGATATGGAAGCGGAAGATCCTGCGGCGCTCATTAATATTTTCATTTGATTTCATCGCCTTTATGAAGATCTATTGGCTGCCTTATTTGATTATCTTCAATGACTAACGCGTACGATGTTGAAGATATGGAGGTAAAACCTGCCTTACTAAATAATTTGTGTGAATATATATTTTTTTTATGAACATTTGCAATGATTTTTGCGTTTTCTATTATTTTTGGCAATTGCTCAAGTGCTAAAATTCCAAAGCCTTTACCTTGGTTCATTGAGTCAACTAGAATGGAAATCTCATATGAATTCTCTTTTATTTTATCTAACCTTAAGCTCCCTATCGCATTATTTTGTTCACAAATGATATAAAGTTGACGATTTTTATTCGTCAATGTATTACTAAACCATAACATGTGTTCGTCAAAGCTTGGAGCGCTAGGAGTAACAAAATACTGTCTGATAAGTGTTTTTGATTGCCATTGATAAACTTGCTGGCAATCATCCATTGTCGCAGGCCTGAGTTGAATGCTTCTTTTTTTCTGTACATCGATAGGTGGAGGAGATTGACTATTTTTCAGAGGCATATGTGCTAAAATTTTATCGACAACTCTATCCGTTCCCTTACCATCGCATACCTTGTTAGCTACGGTAGCGGTTTTATTATAACGGATACGATCTTCAAACAACATTTGACACTGTGCTGAAATAAGCGCTTCAGTGACGCTTTCATACCAGCCTAATGAAATACAAGCACCTATATTGGCAAGTGATTGGTCAACAAGTCTTTGGTTCTCAGCATCAATGATTGACAGTGTTGGTAGAGCTAAACAGCACCTCTCCCAGGCAGTTGAACCACTAGCGCCAATAGCAATGTCTGCTGTCGCCATGATCTTGGCAACGTGCGAGCTATCAACATGCAAAGAAATCCAGTCGTGACTTTCTGACAACTCAGTGACCATTTTGATATCAGGAGCTTGTGAGGTGAGTAGTACCGATACTTGCAAGTCGTTTTTTTTATCTTTTAGTAATAATAGTGCCTTTAGCGCTTTGAATGTTATGTTATGCGGATCCATACCTCCCAAGCTAATAAGCACATGATTAATTAAGGCTTTATTTAATCTTTCATCAAGTATATTTACTTTTTTATTGGTAAACTCTTTGCGTAATAGCATGTATTCTTGCCCAAGTAGTGTTTGGCAATGATGAGGGATAAGTTCGCTATACGCTGTTTTTACTCGACCTACCGTTTGATCAACTAAAAAGTCACTGATGTGATGCCGGTTGGCTAAGTCGTCGATGACGAGTAATTTGTAATAAAAAGTGCGTAGTAATGTTTGCCATTCAATATCTAATTCATAGTGATCAACAATAAAAAGATCAAATGCTTTTATATTTTTTAACAAGTCTATGCATTCTTGAGCATCTTGTTGCTGTGAGTATTGCAATAATGAGTTAATAGGCTGATGCACTAAGGCTGGGAGTTTTAAAACAGTAAAGCCATGCAGTTTTATTGTCTTAATAAGGTTACCTTGTGACGCTCGACATAAGAAAGTAACCTTACCGTCACGCTGTGCAAAAGCGTTTGCTAAGGTTAAACAACGCATTACATGACCTGCACCAATAATACTTGAAGCATCAGCTCTAATTGCTATACGCATTTTAACGGACCTTGAACACGGGGGCTAATAATTCACCGTAAAATATGTCATTAAAATTTTGCTTTTTAACTACATCGATTAAGATGGAAATAACTTGTTCATAAGCAATAAGTAATCGATCAATATCAGAAATTTGATGAGCATAATTGAGGTTATGCCCGCCACCAAGTAAAAAGCCTCGAGTAGCCATTTCTTGAAGGAATAGTGACTTTAGTTGTATCGCTGAATACGGTGCACAATCATGCATAATTAAAAATGACCAAGCAGGATGGCCTGTTGTACTTAGCCAGTCCTCGGCACCTAAATTGATGATCAATTGTTCCAAACCGGTTAATAAGTGTTGCCCAACGGTGTGAATATGACTCAATACATCGGACTCTTGCATTTTAGTTAATGTAGCTTGAGTTGCCGCCAGTGATAATGTTTCGCCGGCAAAAGTGCCAGAAAAGAAAATATCTTCCATAAGCATCATGATGTCTCGACGCCCTACGACCGCAGAAATGGGGTAACCATTGGCCATACCTTTACCAAAAGTTGCTAAATCAGGAGTCACGTCAAATAATTGTTGCGCGCCACCAATGTTATAGCGAAAGCCTGTAATTGTCTCATCAAGAATGAAAAGCGCCCCATGTTGATGGCATAGTGCTTTGACTTTTGTTAAAAAACCTTGCTGTGGATAGGTAGTATTCATTGGCTCCATGATGATGGCGGCAATTTTTTTAGGGTGCTCAAGAAATATTTTTTCTAAAGATCGAATATCATTGTATTTAAAGGCATGTGTTAATGATTTAGTTACTTCAGGAACACCTAAATCACGAGTTGTAGAGCCAATATACCAATCTTGCCAGCCATGATAGCCACAAACTGCAATTTCGTCTCGCTGTGTAAATGCACGCGCTAAGCGCACTGCGGCAGAAGTTGCATCACTACCATTCTTTCCAAAGCGCACCATTTCGGCGCAAGGGACTAATTCAACTATTTGCTCAGCGACTTCCGTCTCTAATTGATGCGGTAATGAAAATATTACCCCAGACTTCATTTGCTTAATAACCGCGGCATCAATATCAGGATCACAGTAGCCGAGGGATATTGATAATAAACCGCTGACAAAATCTGTGTATTGATTATTATCGACATCCCAAACTTGGCAGCCTTGCCCACGCTTTAAGAATAATGGCGAGCTACCTTTAGGATAAGAAATTTTACTCTTACTAAAGGTTTGAGAGCCTAAAGGAATGGTTTTTTCTGCTCGATTAAGCAGTTGAATAGAATTCGTATATTGATAAGACAAGCGTTATTCCTTGCTATGGTTTATTAAGTTATTATCGGCACGAAGCGACTTTAGTAAACCTTCATTACGTTTAAAATTGCTATTAATGTGCATTAATTCAGGTTTTTCTTCTATTAACGCTAGAATATCAGCGAGATTAAAAAATGCCTTCGTTGGATATAAATTGTTGAATATCTCAGTGATCAGTTGAAAATCTTCAGGTTCATCCACCGTCCATCGTAAGTGCGAATAGTCAACAGAATGAAGATAGTTCTGGCAATTAAATAGTGTTGGGTGTGAGCGCATAAATATCGTTACGTGCTCTAGCTCTGATACTTTCTTGGCTTGTTGCCATGTTTTTAGTAATGCATCGGCGGTGAAAATCTCAACATCTAAACCATCAGGTAATGTTGACGGTGCGCAATTTGAACTGTAATCAGCACCGGTACGTAAGTGTAAATCGATAACACGGTTGATGATATCAATGTCGATAACAGGGCAATCGCCTGTTACTCGAATAACATGCTGGCTAGGGTAGTGTCGATGTGCTTGGTAGTAACGGTCTAGTACATTGTTCAAACTTCCGCGGTAGCAGATAATATTGAGCTCATTACATAGTGTTTCTATCGCGTCATCACTTTTATCGTCGCTAGTGGCGACAATAAGGTTTTCTACACGTTTTACTTGTACTAACCGTAATAATTGATGTTCTAACATCGGTTTATTGAGTATCTGTTTTAGTACTTTGTTAGGTAAGCGAGTTGAGCTGGTACGCGCTTGCAAAATAATATTTATCGACATGTAGTTTTACTCAAAATTGACTCATCTAATTTACCAGTGGCTTGGGTTAATTAATGCAGGTTCGGGGCAAGAAAACTCTTTCCAGTTAATTTCCCCTAAAGGTAATGTAAGCGCTTGCTGATAGCTTTGTATTATTTCTTCTAACTGCGCTGCAGAGCAGCAGCCCACAACTAGTTTTTCTAAATAAGGTTCAATTAACGAATTTTGTAGTAAAAATACCATCGACAGTGTCAGCTTTGTTAATTGTACATGATTAGATAACTCATCAAGCTTTTTTAAATAGCTAAGGTAGGGGCTAAAATACTCAGGCCAAGTACCTGATTCCATCAAAAGTAGCCCCTGTAAAAATATTGAACGCGCATGTAGTTTTATGTTGTACTGACTTAGCAGCTCGATGGTCGACTGTGCACAGATTCTTTGATCAAATAGATTTAACGGCGCTTGAACTACATCAATACTAAGTTTTTCAATGGCTTGTGATATTTGTTCTGGTGTATAAACAGATATGCCAATACGATTAACTTTTTTTTGTCTCTTAAGTTGATTAAGTTCATGGCAAAAAATATCGCTATTTGGATGTTGCAAAATGCTATTTACATCATGTAATAGTAGTGTATCAATGGTTGTTCTATTCAGTCTCTTAAGGCTTTGTTGAAAGTAGGGGATGAGACTTGTTTCAGCATTTTGCAAGTGAGGTATTTTAGTCACAATAGTAAAGTATTGGCTTTTAGGCGACAGCCCTATTATTTTTTCACTATCCCCATATGCGGCGGCACAATCTAAGGTGTTTATACTCGCTTGATTCGCCAGGGTTAATATCTTATTTACTTCTGCTTTATTGACTTGTCCAAGTTGATTACTGACGCCGTAATCTAAGCCGAATTGCACGGTGCCAAGTGCTAATTTCATAATAAGGATTTTACCATAGTGATAACATGTTGCTGCTGAGCTAGTGTTAAATCCGGGTATAAAGGTAATGAAATCGCGTTTAGATAATAATTTTCGGCATTAGGGAAGTCTCCCTCTTTAAAACCTAATTGCTGGTAGTAGGGCTGAAGGTGGATAGGAATATAATGTACGTGAGCAAATACGCCTTTTTCACGGAGAAATACAATGCTCTCTTTGTGCTTATTTTTATCGTTATTAGGTAACAGCACAATATATAGATGATAAGCTGAACGTTTATTTTTACTGGCCGTTAAGCATTCAAGAGCTGTATCTTCAAAGGCATGGTCATATATTTGTGCTAATTCATTGCGCTTGTTTACAAAACTATCTAAACGCTGGAATTGGCTAATGCCAAGAGCTGCTTGTAGCTCCGTCATTCGATAATTAAATCCGAGCGAAATTTGTTGGTAATACCATGGACCATGACTTTCTTCTGTCATGTCGGCTTGTTCTGAAGCAATACCATGACTTCTATATAATCTAAGCTTTTTGGCTAGTTCAGCATTATTGGTTAGTGCCATACCGCCTTCAGCACTCGTGATAATTTTAACTGGATGGAAGCTAAAAACACTAATGTCGCTATATTGGCAACCGCCAACAGGGGAGTTGTTATATTTAGCTCCTATGGCGTGAGATGCATCTTCAATTAACTTTATGTCATACGAGTTGATTAATGAGCTAATTTCTTGCATGTCACATGATTGCCCTGCCAAGTGCACCACGATGATAACTTTAGGTAAACTATGCTCAATAGCAGCTTTAGCAAGCTTTTTTTCTAAGGCGTGGACGCTGATATTCCCTGTTAAAGTATCAATATCAACAAAATCAATTTTAGCACCACAATAGAGGGCGCAATTAGCTGACGCAACAAATGAAATAGGTGATGTCCACACCATATCACCTTCTTGAACATCAAGAGCAAGGCAGGCTATATGTAATGCAGAGGTGGCACTATTGACGGCAACAGCAAACTTTGCCCCTACATACTCAGATACTTTTTTTTCAAACTCAGGAACTTTAGGCCCTTGAGTCAAGTAATCTGATTCAAGGACTTCAATAACTGCGTTGATATCTTCAGCGGATATATTTTGTCGGCCATAAGGGATCATCGGCATAATATTTTCTATGGACATGCTTTGGCATTAAGGTTATTGATTTCATCAATAGAAAGGAAATGCTGATTATTTTTAGAGTTGTATTCAAAGCCTGGTGGTACGGAGTGTCCTGATTCCATCAATGCGTTAGCAGTAAAATCATTACTGCGGCTAGAAAATGTAATACTAGGCGCTATAACAAAATGATCACTATATTCAAAGGTATGGTAAGAATCATCGCTTGGACACATTATTTCATGTAGCTTCTCACCAGGCCTTATACCTATAATTTTGATTGGTAAATCAGGCGCCATAGCTTGAGCTAAATCGACAATACGCATGGACGGTATTTTAGGGACAAACACCTCTCCTCCCAACATACGTTCGAAATTTTTTAAAACAAAATCAACGCCACCTTGCAAGGTTATCCAAAAGCGAGTCATTTCGATATGAGTAATAGGAATCTCATTTGCCCCGTCATTTATTAATTTTTCAAAGAAGGGCACTACTGAGCCTCTTGAGCCAACTACATTGCCATATCGCACTACTGAAAATGTAGTTTTATGACCACCTGAAATGTTATTGGCGGCAACAAATAATTTATCGGAAACTAATTTAGTTGCTCCGTATAAATTTACCGGATTTGCTGCTTTGTCGGTCGATAACGCGATAACTTTTTCGACATTGTTGGTTAATGCCGCTGTTATGACATTTTCAGCCCCGTCAATGTTCGTTTTGATACATTCCATTGGATTATATTCAGCGGCAGGTACCTGTTTCATTGCCGCAGCATGGATAACATAGTCAACACCATTCATTGCTTGAGTTAGGCGTTCTTTATCGCGAACATCACCAATAAAATATCGCATACAAGCCTGATTGAAATCTTGCTGCATTTCGAATTGCTTTAATTCATCGCGAGAATAAATGATGATTTTATTTGGCGTGTACTTTTTTAAAAGGGTTTCGACGTACTTTTTTCCAAAAGAACCCGTTCCACCAGTGATGAGAATGTTTTTATTGTTGAACATTACTTTAAAGACCTTTTGGGTTGTTTTCTATTTGTGTTGCTATTTTTATCGTTTTATAAAATTTAGTACGATATTTGAGCTATATTGTTGATGTATTCATCTTTAGATGAAGCACATAATATACCAATTTCATTTTTAATTGAATATAGAGCTGCATCATCAAAATGACAAATGCAGTAAAATTGCTAGATGCAAATAATGTTTCATAAAATTTTAGATTTATCAAAACGATAAGAGACACTAAGTAGTGTCACTTACTAGCAAAATTATTTTTTGCTACCATTAAGCGCTCATTAAGCTTTTTATTGTCATTATTACTTCATAGTAGAAACCAAAATAGATTCTTTTTTACGGTAGTAAAATACGAGTTTCTTATAAGAATGCTTGGACATGTGAATTATACTTATACCGAAGGGGACGGGGAATATTAAACCTTATCTGGAATACTCGGTTTGCTGACCTTGATATAGTGCTTAAATTCTGAGATGACTTGATAGAAAATAACATGTTCAAACTGATACTGAATATCTGTGATGGAAGTTGCTCAACTCACAACAGCCATCGAACGGTGTGTATTAGTAATTGTTTAAATTTCGAGAGGATTACTACTAATAAAGATAGCCTAATAACTCGATAGTCGTGAGGTTGGTAGTTTAGTTGCTATGAAAAAAACGGGTATTTTAATACTTCTGATAGAGTTTAGTGACTTTTTTACTGTTTCGTAATTTTACCATTTGCTCGGCGATTGCCTGTTTATTAAGCTGTGCTTTCGTCGTTAGTTGCTGATCAAGTGAGACCATGTCATTAACTAGCTGCAGTTCAGTGCTAAGCTGTTCTTGTGTGTTATTTTTAAACAACTTAGCGATAAGAGACTGACGCTCTGCGGCTGTATTTTCTAACAGCTCGCCAGTTAATTGACTTTCGTCGTTGCTTGCTATGCCCTGCTGAATTTTTTCACTAGCATTATTGTCTAGTTGAGCATCAAGTTGCGACAGCAACCGTCGCGAGATGTCATTGATAGCAGCAAGATAAGACTGTACGGTGTCAGCCACTAGAAGCTGACTTTTGTTTGATGTTCAAGAGGAATAGCATCCCATCCTGACTTTATTGGGATTAATACTTGTGCTACATCATTAAGCTTTTCGATATCATTATCGGTACTCGCTTCAAGTAATTTCTCAGAGCAAAATAGATAAAGGTCTGCCAGGTTCTTTGATATTTCTCCACCTTGTTCAAAATCAAGCGAAGATTCTAATACGCCGATAATGGCAATGGCATTTGATAGCTCAGTACCTTTTTTAGCATAATTTTTTTGCGCAATAGCACCTTTAGCCGTTGCTATGTTATCTAGTAGCTTTTGAAACAATAGAGCTACTAGACGATACGGGGACGCTTCTCCAGCATTTCCCATTTCAGTTTGCTGGTATTTTTTTAACGAGATATGAGCCATTTTTCACTCCAAAATAACACTTGCTTGGTGTTTGTAGGTTTATTTTAGTTCAAGTGTATTATTTATAACAACCGAAAAACCTTCACTTTGTGCTTTTTTAAATGCATCGATTAACACCGAATGTTGAATACCCTCTATGTTGTCAATAAGGCCATTCTCTGTAATTTCTATGTTATCCCAACCACGGCTAACTAAGTACTGCTCGATATCAGCAAGTTGGTCATCTAAATTATCATTGCTTGAAAACATAGTAAAAGCGTATCTATTACCTAGTTTTTGCTCATTGCTTTCAGAAACACACTCTGCACTACCATTTAATATTAACATTTATCTGTCCTATCACATTTTAAATATCTAAATTTATTTTTAAAGATATTCATAAACCGTGCCACTTATTTCTGTCAGAGGATTGGCGGCGCATGCTAGTTGTTATTGTTAAACCAATAACTGTAGCATTAACTCGGGAGTCGCCTTGCTCTGACTCATCATTGCACTAATCGCTTGCTGCTTAATTTTCTGAGAAACTAATGTTGAGGTTTCTTTGGCATAATCAGTGTCTTGTATGCGCGATCGACTTGCAGTCACGTTGGTTTGTATATTATTAAGATTACTTATTGTGTGCTCAAGCCGGTTAACAAAAGCACCTAGATGCGAGCGTTGGTTATCGACAAACTGCAATGCGGTATCTATTGTGCCTATTGCAAGCTGATAGTCATCTTTTAAGTCTAGAGCATCCAAGCCAAGATTATCACTAGAAAATCCAGCAACTTGAATATTGAGCGTTTGGTTCGCATCGGCGCCTATTTGAAAAGATGTTGTTTTGCCACTGATGGTGACCGCAGTACTATAATCTTCAAGTGCGACTTCGTTGAAGCTTGTCGGGTCCCAATTATTGCCTGGGCCAAAATCAGTGTTGGTTGCATTATTATCGCCATTAACGAAATAACTATCAAAGTTTGCGGTTGTTTTTGCGCTGCTAGCCCCGACAATTGTTTCTTCTCGGCTCGGCCCCCCCGCAGCATCTAAACCACCAAAAGCGCCGTTATCGGCATTGCCAGTATTTATATTTGCTGTGACAAAGTCTTCAAATGTGGTGCCGGCCATTAATGTTGTTTGTAAGGCCGCATTATTTGCAAAGGTACCTTGTGCAGCAAGAGCGGCGTCAAAAGTATTGCCAGCAGATAGGCTTGTCATAATATCCTTAATGCCGGTTTCACCTACTTGGTCCTCTAAATAGCGCATAGTGATGTAGCCGCCAGAATATACTCCAGCTACTTGAACATTAGTTGGTGTAGCTGGGAGTCCGGCAGTGCTAGTAAAAATACCATTTAATTCTGCTTTAATCGCGCCTATACCACCTAAAGCTGCGATATCACCTGCTACTCTATCATCAGCGCCACTGACAGCCTCAGCAGTCCCTTCTACAAACCAAGTGGGCGTTGCAGATAAGTTCATTTGATTTGCCATCACCGCATGCGTCATTTCATGTAAAATAGTCGATTTTAATGATTTTATTTTGCCAGGGTCCAAAGTAGAAAAATCATCTAAATCAATAGTCATTACTAGCTCAGAGCCAGCGGGAGCAAGGTATGAAACCGATGCTAATTTACCACCAGCACCATCGACATTCTCAAGATCAATTTTCAATTTTGCGCCATCGCCAGATAAGCCAAGTACACTTTGAATGATGTCTTCAGATTCTGCTAAAACACCACTTCGTAACACACCTAGAATGTTTCTTTCAGCTTCATTTGCGCCGCCTAATCCAGATCTGTCTGTTTGATCAAAAACCTTATTGCCGCCAAAAGTCGTGGTTTTATTTATTCTATCTAACTCTTGTTTTAGCTGTTCACTTTCTTTATTTAAGGCATTTTTATCTTCAGCTGATAATGCACCGTTACCCGCTTGTAAGGAGAGGTCGCGCATTCTAAATAATATATTTGTGACTTCTTCTAATGCACCTTCAGTTGTTTGGGCGAGAGATATTCCGTCGTTGGCATTACGCTGAGCAACAGAAAGCCCGTTAACTTGTGAAGTTAGTTTATTGGATATTTGCAGGCCAGCAGCATCATCAGCAGCTGAATTAATACGCATACCAGAAGACAAACGAGCGAAGGTAACAGACATTCCGTTGGAATTACTGCTTAGTTGACGCTGTAAAAATAAGTTTGTGCTATTGGTAAGTATACTATTCATTTCATGCCATACCATGGGAAAGACATTATGTAGTTATTAGATGTGTTATCGGTTGATTTTTATTTTTCTTTAATTAACTTTAACTCTCTTTAATAAAAAACACCTTTACTAAAAAGGTATTCCTTTGCTATTAGTCAAAGAAATGGCACAAGGCGTCAATTTTTTGTTGATTAATCATCACAGCAAGTTATTATGGCGATAATATTTAACAATGATTTATCAGCGCACTAAGCAAGGGCATAAAATGCAAGGGCAAAAACATATTCTAGTCGTCGATAATGACGCCGCCAGACGTCATCAAATAGAAACTGTTTTAGCCTTTGTTGGTGAACATTTTTTTGTCTTTCCTGAAGATGAAATCGATAGGCATTTAGCTGAAGTTCCTAATATTCTAACGATTATCTTAAGTGGCAATATTTCTGCTAAATTACAGGATATTATACGTTCTAATCCCACTTGCCCGTTTATTTACCATGATATTGTTGATAAACAAGCCATTAAAGGTTTTGCTAATATTGTTGGAGAGCTGTCGACACCACTAAACTACGCTCAATTAGTTGAGCTGGTACATAATAGCCATCAGTATCATAATAATTTACCGTCAAAACGCAATGTTAGTGGTCCGAATCCTTTATTTCGTTCTTTAGTTGGCACTAGTGCCCCTATGCAGCAAGTGCGTTTTTTGATCGAGCAAGTGGCCAGTACCGCTGCCAATGTTTTGATTTTAGGTGAGTCAGGTACCGGTAAAGAAGTCGTGGCAAGAAATATTCATAATTTGTCTGATCGTCATAAAGCACCCTTTGTGCCGGTTAACTGTGGCGCTATTCCGCCAGATTTACTGGAGAGTGAATTGTTTGGTCATGAGAAGGGTGCGTTTACTGGTGCTATTTCCACTCGTAAAGGCCGCTTTGAAATGGCTGAAGGTGGCACGTTATTTCTTGATGAAATAGGCGATATGCCACAACCGATGCAAGTTAAATTATTACGTGTATTGCAAGAGCGTACTTTTGAACGTGTCGGCGGAGCAAAAAGCCTTAAAGCTAATGTACGTATTGTGGCTGCCACGCATCAGCATTTAGAAGATATGATCAAAACTAATCACTTTCGTGAAGATTTGTACTATCGGTTAAACGTATTCCCTATTGAAACGCCTGCATTAAGAGAACGTAAAGAAGATATTCCTTTATTGCTACAAGAGCTGATTTCTCGTTTTTCAAATGAGCAAGGAAAATCAGTACGCTTTACCGATAAAGCTATCGAATCATTAAAAGAGCATCCATGGGCGGGTAACGTTCGTGAATTGTCTAACTTGATTGAACGTATGATCATAATGTATGCCGACCAAGTGGTTAATGTTGGGCAATTACCCTTGAAATATCGTCATGTTGATGTTGAAGAATTTCAGCCGGAATACCCTGAAGAATTACAAGAGCGTGAAGCAATTAATGAGCTATTTTCCGGCTTTGAATATGACGACGAAGATGATGAATCAGCGGAGAATCAGCCGCCAGTAACTAATAATACAGCCGTAGATGTATTACCTGCGGATGGACTAAATTTGAAAGAATATTTAGCGGACTTGGAAGTAGCCTTAATTAACCAAGCGCTAGACAAAAATGACTGGGTTGTTGCACGTTCTGCGGAATTGTTAGGCATGCGCAGGACAACATTGGTTGAAAAAATGCGTAAATATAGCTTACAAAAAAATAGCTAATTAACATCAAAAACTCTACTCCTTGATAAAATTTAACCGCACGAGAAATGGCTTTGAATGACAGTTGTTATTTAAAGCCAGCCATTTTATTGACAACATTTTTATCGTAATAAAATCTATCTTAGCTTTTGAATCTAAAGAGTTTAATTGATTGGCATAATTAATGCTTTATTCGGATGATATTCTTATTCGGGTGAAACAATATGGCATTAGCCTTTTCTACATCAAGCAATTCTTCCACAGCCAATTCCGTGCTGAGCCGTGCATTTACCTCTGTAGATAGTATTAATGTGCATCAAGAAAAATCTAAGCGCTTAGAAAATGAAAGTTTCCCCGGCGAACTGGCGCTTTTGCGTCAGCAAAATAAACAAACTCAGCAAGTTATTGATGTTATGCCCACAGGAATGATCATGCTTGATGGCAATGGCATTGTTGTGCAAATGAATGACATGGCACAGCAGTTATTGGACGAGCCTATTTTAGGTCAAGCTTGGTTTAATGTCATAAAACGTTCCTTTAAACCCAGAGCTGATGATTGGCATGAAGTGTCATTAAATGATGGTCGCCGCGTTAAGTTAGAAATTACCGCATTAGGCGATCAACCTGGTCAGCTTATTATGATAACTGACTTGACAGAAACTCGCTTATTACAAGATAAGTTGGGACAGTTGCAGCGCTTATCATCGCTTGGACGTATGGTTTCTAAGTTAGCCCATCAAATTCGTACACCCCTTTCAGCAGCTATGTTATATGGCGCAAACTTACGTAATAAGAAATTAACGGAAACAGCCCGTGAAAGCTTTCAAAATAAATTAGTCTCACGGTTACAAGATTTAGAACAACAAGTTAATGACATGCTGTTATTTGCCAAAAGTGGTAAACAGGCAGTGGTTGAACCCATTAATGTCAATAAATTAATTGAGCATGCTAAACAAGCTATTGAGCCACAAACTTTGCAGGCTGGCGCAAAGGTTAACTTACATTTTTGCCAAGAAGGCTGTGAAATCTTAGGCAACGTAACTGCTTTATCGGGTGCTATTCAGAATTTAATTCACAATAGTTTAGCGGTAATTAAGTCAAATGCGGTCATTGATATTAGCGCCTATTGTCAAGATGACAATGCCTATATCAGTGTTCGAGATAACGGTGAAGGTATCAGCGCGGATCTTGCAGATAAAATATTTGAGCCTTTTTACACCTCAAGAAGCCAAGGTACAGGGTTAGGACTTGCGGTGGTTAAATCGGTGACCAATGCGCATCAAGGTGAAGTGCATTTATTGAGTCAGCCCGGAGAAGGGGCACATTTTTGTTTAAAAATTCCAAAATTAAGTAATAGTCAATCTGGTGTCGGTATTAACGAATCTGCCAAGCAAATCGCTGGTGTTGAAGGAGTACAGTAATGAGTTCAAGTAAAATCATGGTAGTTGAAGATGATGATGGTTTACGAGAAGCCCTTGTCGATACTTTACTTTTGGCTGGCTATCAATGTATTCCGGTTGAATCTGGTGAAGATGCGCTGATAAAGCTTAAGTCTCAAACTGTTGACCTTGTGGTCAGTGATGTTCAAATGGGCGGAATGTCTGGTTTGTCATTACTGAAAAGCATTCGTCATAATTATCCTAAATTACCGGTATTGATCATGACGGCTTATGGCACCATTGATGATGCTGTCCAAGCGATGAGAGATGGTGCGTGTAATTACATGGCGAAACCTTTTGCCCCAGAAGTGCTACTGAATATGGTTAATCAATACGTGCCATTACAGCTACAAGATGATTGTGAACCAGTCGTGGCAGATGAAAGTAGTATTGAGCTGTTAACGTTAGCTAAAAAAGTAGCGAATACAGAGGCATCTGTCATGGTACTAGGGCCTAGTGGCTCAGGTAAAGAGGTGTTAGCGCAATACATTCATAAACATTCACCTCGCAGCCAAGCACCATTTGTCGCGATTAATTGCGCGGCTATCCCCGAAAATATGTTGGAAGCAACATTGTTTGGCTACGAAAAAGGCGCTTTTACCGGCGCAATTCAAGCCTGCCCGGGTAAATTTGAACAGGCACAGTCGGGCACTATTTTGCTTGATGAAATTACCGAAATGGACCTTGGCTTACAAGCAAAAATATTGCGTGTGCTGCAAGAGCGAGAAGTTGAACGCTTAGGTGGTCGTAAAACCATTAAATTAGATGTTCGTGTTATTGCCACCAGTAATCGAGATTTAAAAGAGGCGGTTAGTGAAGGGGCATTCCGTGAAGATTTATACTACCGCCTTAATGTTTTTCCATTAACTTGGCGACCACTGAATAAACGTCGAGATGATATTTTACCGTTAGCGCAACATTTGATTGCACGTATCTGTCAAAAAGACGGTAATGTCATCCCTGAATTAACAACTGCAGCTCGTAGCAAGTTATTTGCTTATGACTGGCCTGGTAACGTGCGGGAATTAGATAATGTTGTGCAACGAGCGTTAATCTTACAAAGCGACCGTTGTATTGATGCCGGTGATTTACTGATTGAAAACTTTGAACCGCCGCAAGCACAAGACGGTAATACGTTAGCAGCGAAAGATGATAAATTAGGCAGTGAACTTAAATTGCAAGAACACCAAATAATTCTTGATACTTTACAAGCTTGTCGTG
>PJEL010001554.1_pt1 | contig 22853 bp, 19 predicted proteins | sample 1853271 | NCBI WGS metagenome assembly PJEL01 (sample SAMN08108733, study PRJNA415343) | Invertebrate metagenome, whole genome shotgun sequencing project. | host: Globobulimina | place: Sweden: Gullmar Fjord | collected 2015-08
TGTATATTCCAACCACCACCGATATATAATTGCTGATAAAAATGTAGATTATCATCATCATAAAAGTAACGAGTTACTGAGACTTCATCATTTGAATAATCAGTTCTTGGTATAAAGCCTAGGTCAGCTCTAAAGTCTTTACCAAATTCTTCGTGACTGGCTATTACTTGCCAATACTCGGCGTCGTGAATGTATTTAATGTTAAATGCATTATCGGAAAAACTACCGCTTTTCTTGCTTCGTAGAGTTTGCTCGTTGTCTTGGCAATCTGAACCACAAAATTGACGGTACAAGTCGTTGGGGTACTCGGTATCGCTAATTAACCACTGAGCGGTTAATAAATCGGAAGGGGTAAAACGGTAACTGCCATCAATGCCAAATACATAGTTGTGGTAATCGTCAGCGGTTCTAAGTGTTGAAATAGCACCAACCGTTAAGTCATCGTTAAAGGTATAACGATAACGTAACGCACTTGAATGACTCTCTGTATTTAAAGATGCAATTTGTGCGCTTAGATTTCCCGATAAGATGAAGTTAGTTTCGCTATCATGAGAAACGAAAGCGCCATATTCATGGTTGTCCTGTGAGCCGGTAAGTTTGGCTCCATAGTCAGGTGCGGCAATATTTCGTGTGTAGACTAAATCTTGAGGCGTAGAAAAAAATTCTGTATTTTCATTAAAAAACGGGCGTTTTTCATCATAAAATAAGGAAAACGTTTCATTAATGCTCAGCTGTGCTGCATCGGTTTCTACGGTCGAAAAATCAGGGTTAATGGTGGCGTTAAATAAAGTACTCGGGGTGATGCTCCAGCGTAAATCTAAACTCGCTTCGTAGTTTTCATTGTTGTGCCAATCATCCTGGGGATCATAAATATCTTTAGTTTGCTCGTTTGAAGCAACAAAGGAGGGGGTTAGTGTGATGTTTTTATCTATCTTGGCATTTTCAAACCCCTGAGCTACTGGGTATTGACATACCCAACAGTTATTATCTCTGTCCAATGGAATGTGCGACATCCGTAATCTTATATCTCGCGGGTACGAACGCATCAATTCAAACGGCCAGGTTTTAACTTCGTCATTTTGTTCAAAGTTTAAAATATTAAAGGGGATCGCTATTTCTACTCGATAACCTGTTTCCGTTATTTTTCCTGATGAATGCCAAATACCATCCCAGAGCTCATTTGGCTCTTGGTTTATTTCATCATAAATTTCATCGTTTTGAACACCAACTGCATTCACATAAAAGTTATAAGTGTTGCGTCTATTATTCAGAGGGTCGATTTTTATCCCGACTAAATCGTCAGGCCACTTAGTATCACGCTTACCTATTGCCGCCTGAATGAGCTCAGGGTTGGGATCATAGGCTTCAAAGCTGATATAGATATACTCGCCATTTTCGATGATTTTGGCGATAGTTTTTACAGGACTAGGGGTATTATCATAGGGGCTGTTAACAATATCTAGAGACACAGTTAATGCGTCATTCCATAGTGGTTCATTAAATTCAGCGTCTACATCAATGTATTCTGACGTGTGTGGGATGTTTAAATTTGTATCTTTGTTTGCCATCACGGCTTGGCATGGTAACGCGGCTAATACGACACAAATTAATGCTAGACTGCTTTTCCTTAGCATCAAATACTCTCTCTAATTTGTTGTTTTTATTTTACGGAGCATAAAGCTCAGGCGGAAATTGTGCCAAATTTAACCGATAAATTCAATCAACATTAATGGATCAGAGTCATAGTTTGAGGATAAAGCACCAAGTTTTGAATTGATGCGTTGTTAATCTATTACCAGATCAGTTAGGGTCTGTTGATCTTTCGCGGTTAAATTTTGTTCGAGATAAAAGCGTTTTAGTCGAGGCAAGTCTTGTGTAGCCTAGTCATTCTAAGCAAATACTACTTACAGGTTATATGCTCCTGCATAACCTAAGTACCTACATTCCGTGTAGGCAACAAAGAGTAAGGCGCTTTTAGCCGAATCCTTCGGACAGTGTTTGTTGGTCATTTTTACGGCGTTGCCCCACATGGACGTGGGGTAAGGTGACTTTGCAGGAGCATAAAGTCTTTATCGCCTTTTTATGTGGAACAACCACATGATAAAGGCTCTACCTTGTATAAATACCCAACAAACTGCTGCAAAAATCATCTCGAAAGATCAACAGACCCTAGTATTTTGCGGCTTGCGTTTTACTCGGCAACGTATTTTTCATAAATTGCCTAATATCTTCGTTTGCATCACGTAAATCTTGATAACGAAGGTACATCATATGACCGCTTTCATAACCTTTAAACGACAATCTGTCTTTCATTAAGCCACTTGGGTCAAGCTGCCACATAGTGTATTTGGCATCGAAGTAATTGGTCGCACCATCAAAATAGCCTGATTGGATCATGACATTAAGATAAGGGTTTTGCGCCATTGCCTGCCGTAAATTTTCACCAGTATTGTTATTTTGTCTATCCCACGGACGCACCGGACCAAACATATTGTATTTAATATCGGTAACGTAATTTAATTCTTCCCTTAAATAATAATTAATCGCTGGTGTAAAGCTATGCAACCAAGACGTAAGCTCAGCATTGTAATCAGGTCGGCTACCGACAACACGTTTATCAATGCCTAAATAACGCGAGTCTAAACGACCGACGGTTTGTTTTCTGTCACGCAATAATGCTTTCCAAAAGTAACGATTTTCAATATCTAAATTACTGCCAATAACATCATCAATTGATAAGCCAGAATATAGCGACACTTGTTTCGCTATTCGCTGTCTCTCTGCCGCGTCAATAAAGCCGCCTTTTGCCAATGCAGGGATATATTCGTTAATAGTGAAGGCTTCCACTTCAGCCAATAAATCTAACAAGGTTTTTTTCTGAAGCTGGTCAGCTAAGGCGTTGTGATACCAAGCAGCAGCAGCGAAATAAGGTAATCGGTTGGCAGATTTTACTGGGCCTTCACGCTTAATACCGATATCCGTAGGAGACACCAAGATCACGCCATTAAGATACATCCATTGACGGTTTTGCAGTTCAAGTGCCAGCCCTGAAACTCGGGTTGTCCCATAACTTTCACCAATTAGGTATTTAGGTGAGCGCCAGCGATCATTACGCGAGACAAAGGTATTTACCCAATCAGCAAGGTATTTAACATCGGCATTAACACCAAAGAACATTTTTTTGAGCTGTTCTTTGCTTGGCATCTTTCCTTCTTTGTTTGGTAAAACTCTCGAATAGCCAGTATTGACTGGATTAACAAAAACAATATCCGCAACATCAAGCACAGAATACGGATTGCTTTTTACCCCGTATGGCTGCAGCGGATAGCCTTCATTGTCGACATTGAGCACTCGAGGACCCGTATAAGCGACATGCATCCACACCGAGGCAGAGCCTGGGCCACCATTAAACGAGATCAATAGAGGACGAGTACTATTATCTTTAATATCGGTTCGTTGATAATACGTGTAGAACAAGCTGGCCGTTGGATGTCCGTCTTCATCCCAGACAGGTTGGGTACCCGTTGTCGCAGAATAGCTTACTTTTTTACCACCAATTTTAGTGGTGTGCTCCGTGGTATTGCTTTTATCTATCTCTATTTTGCGCGCAAATTCTGACGCTTGAGTGGTAACAGCAACACTCAATATAAAAATAAATATGCCAATGCGATTTATCATGATCTATTCGCCTTAATTTTTTTAGTCGTTAAAGATTATGCTAACTGATTTAGAATGTCCTGAAAATATGGCAGAAAGACAATAATTAGCGATTAAAATATTTTTATAACGCATAACATTCAATCACTAAAGTCTAACTATAAAAGCTAAATAACGCTGGAACCTGTCTTCTGAGCGCACAAAGCGGAAATTTACTTAAAACTTTTTATAGACTTTCTAATTAATTTAATCTGGTCATTTACTAAGAAGTCTCAGTAATAAGCGTTATAGCGAAAGGTCAATTTTCGAGTAATTTGATATTTATATTATTGCCACTATATCAATAGTTATTATTACAACAGTAATTAATTCAGGAGATATATTGTGAGTGTAGAAATAATGTCTATCTTTCAACCTTCATTGAAAAATCTAGAGAAAGCCAAAGAAAGAAAATCAGATCAAAATGAGAATGGCGACGATTCAAAGAAAAGAGCTGAATTAGATAAAATACTTAAAGAAGGTCTTTCACCTAATAGCTTTAAAAAAGAAAGAAAAGACCTATAGTAATTCGCTATAAAGCCGTTTAACAAGGATAAAATATAGTTCACTTTTTTCGCTCAGTATTATAATAACCAACATTTATTCGCCGCTTATTGCGGCATTAGCTTTAAGGCAGAGTATGAGTCAAAATCAAGGAAGATGTTCGTTTCCACATGTAATTTTTGTTACCTTGGTTTCCTTTATTCTTTCATTATTATTTCTCTACATAAAAGTAGGTGTAACCAATATGACTTATTGGCAAAGTTGCGCCTCAGTATTATTTTCTTTGATTTTCCTTGGTGTTGTTCTACATTCCTTTTTTGCGAGAAAAGTTATTGGTAAATTCAGATTTTATAAAAAGAGTGACTCTCTTTTATATTTTGTATTAATTCAAATTACATACGGGTATATAGGTTTTTTATTCTTATTAATGCCTTTTAATATTTGGTTAATACTTTAAAACTAGCAAGGCAATTAATCGGGGGCAAGATCACGAAAAACAGGGTGTTATATGCCGTAATGGTATCGGAGCTGTGCAATTAGAATAGTGTTATGTTGATGCTTGTAAACGATCCTATGTTCATCATTTATACGTCGTGACCAATATCCAGATAATCCATGCTTTAAAGGCTCTGGTTTGCCAATACCTTCTTGAGGAGTTCTTTGGATATCTCTTATAAGTAGATTAATACGTTTAAGTATTTTTTTGTCAGTGGTTTGCCAGTAAAGGTATTGTTCCCAAGCTTTGGTTGAGAATGTTAATTTCATTCAATAAGCTCTCTTTCAGTTCCATTACCGACTTCAAGTTCGGCAATGGATTCTAAAAGACTTCTTGCATTTGCAGGGGACCTTAATAAATATGTAGTTTCCTGCATGGCGTTATAATCTTCTAAAGACATCATAACAACAGGTTCCGCACTTTTACGTGTAATTATAATTGGTGCGTGATCATTACAGACATCCGCCATTGTATTTGCTAAATTTGCTCTAGCGGCTGTGTAACTTATAGCATCCATGTATACCTCCAAAGTGTTCATGTACGTTAAATTGTACAGTGTAGCGCATTGGCACATAACAAGTCACTCAAAAGGACAAAACAGTTGGTTTTTGCTCCTTCGTCGCTAATTTTAGCTAACAATTTTTCGCCTCTTAACGAGGCGTTAGGAGATTATCGGTGATTTCATACCAGCCCGCTGGTGATTTATCAAAATCAGCAGAAATTACCTATGATAATATGCGCACTTATTATGCGCATTTTTCCGTTGATTGGAAACAACCTAAAATACTCGAACAAATAGTAAATTTAGATAATTGGGACATTTTATCTAATGGTGAGTTAATAGGAGCGCTTCGTTTGTCTTTTGATAGTGACGGGTGTTATTTAAGAGACCTTCAAGTTAGCTCTCTATTTCAAAATAAAGGTATTGGAGCAGAGGCATTAGCCGAGTCAGTGCGATTGGCACAAAAATCAGGGGCAAAGAAGTTAAGTTTAAGGGTTTTCAAGATCAGTCCTGCTCATCACCTATACAAAAGAAAGGGATTTACTGTAGTCAGAGAAGATGACAGGTTTTACTATATGGAGAAAGAAATCTCCTAACAACACGCTGTTTAACTAGCACAATGCTATTTAATTAATCTCACATGGAAGAATCATGATTAAAGTATTATTACTCTCAATTTCATTGTTTTCTTTTGCTTCATCAGCACAGAACAAAGTTCTAATTGAAAATGTCACTATCATTTCACCTCATTTGCAAGCTCCAAAAATGCAGATGAATGTATTAATAAATGATGGACGAATTACCGAAATAACTAATGAAAAGATTACATCCTACGATCTTAAAATAAATGGTATGGGTAAATTTTTAACGCCTGGTCTTATGGATAGCCATGCGCACGTTTCGTCAATCCCTGGTATGGGGTTTGGAGTTGAACCTGTGGCTATTAAAAATCCAAAACTCGTAAAAGCTTATTTTGAACAACAACCAAGAAGCTTTTTATATTATGGGGTCACTCAAATAGTTGATCCGAATCCGGGAGTAAGTTTCAATTATTTTACTTCGGCGCCTCATCATCCTGATTATTTTCGCTGTGAGGTATTAACATCAAAAAATACTTTTCCTTATGTAGAAAAAACAGATGTTCTATCAAGGTCAATGTTTACTTATTTAATTGATGAAAGTGCAGAAGCAACCGCAGAAAATTCAGTAGAAAGGTTAGTTGGTCAAATTGCCAATTCAGGTGCTTCATGTATAAAGGTTTATTTTGAAGACGGTTACGGTAACGCTAGCCAATGGCAAACATTTTCAACTAATACACTGAAGCGAATTAAAATATCTGCTGAAAAGTCTAATTTACTTATAGTAGCTCATGCTAATGCCTTAGATATGCAGCAATTAGCACTTTCCGCAGGTGTTGATGTTATCGCTCATGGTATGTGGAATTGGGGGCAATATAATCGCGAGAAAGATATACCTAAGGAGATATCTAACACGCTGGATATAATGATTAATGACGAAGTAGGTTATATGCCAACACAAAGGGTGATTGCTGGCTTAGGTGAAGTAATGCTCCCTACTATTGTTAATTCCCCTGAATTTTCATTCATTACACCTAAGTCACTTATAGATTGGTATAGAACGGCTGAAGCACAGTGGTTCAAAGAGGAGCTTAGAATTGGCTTTGATAGAATGCCTGATCAATCAATCTCAGATGCATTTTTATATGGGAGAATAGAAAAAGGTAATAAAGTTATTCAATATCTAAGAAGTTCTAACCATCCTATATTATTGGCTTCGGATTTCCCTGGAAGCCCTAGTTTTGCTAATCAACCTGGACTGACAACCTACCAAGAAATGAAAGCTATGTTTACCGCGGGGCTATCGCTTGGAGAAGTACTGGCGGCTGCAACGATTAATAATGCTAAAAAATTCAGAATTGATGAAGACTATGGCACTGTAGAAGTTGGCAAAATTGCTAACCTTCTGCTGCTTGAAAGTAACCCTTTAGACTCAGTTGAAGCATGGAACAGTATCGAAACAATCATTCTACACGGTGACCCTATAGCTAGAGAAAACTTGGTGGTCAATAAATAGCAAACAAGCTGTTAAGCAAGGACAAAACAGTTGGTTTTTACTCCTTCGTCGGTAATTTTAGCTAACCCTAATGTCCCGCTTACTGCGGCACTAGCTGCTTAAGGAATATATGAAAAAAATATCAACTTTTGGCGCCACTTGTTTTGTTATTCCCGTGAGTTAATCGCCAGTCGTGTTGCAGCCGAAGTTTGGCTCCCTTGAAGGGGAGTTTCTATCCCTCAAGGAAGCCGTAAAGCGATTAAAAATATTGATGGATGATCTTATTCATTCAGACATTGATTTTTTATATCACCCAACAAATTAGCGGACGTATCTTTAACTATTTCTTTAGAGCCATTACAGCCACCGGTACGATTAGCGCCGCGATCAGTTAAACAAACTAGGGTTCCGCCTATAAGGCCTAAAACATCGTTCGCTTTCTGTTTGTCTGATCTCTGGTAACATTTCTTAGATACTATGGTGTATAGTGCAGTTGTATTCTCGCTCATATCAAGGTTAGGGGCTACGACAATACCGGCTATATATAAATCATCACCACCAGTGTGATACAGATAATGGGTAACTGTCTTTCCTTGTTCTGACGTCGTTTTAACAGAACAAAGCAGATTATCTTCTCTACATCCTTTTACTTCAGTCGCAGTGGTTAAATTAAAGATAATTTTTAGACTTTTATTGGGAAGCCTCATCATCGGATGAGGCACGCATTGCATGCGAAGTTCAGCATCTCCTTCATCCCGGATACCATAAACAAAGCCACTGCCTTCCAAATTAGCGAGTGCAGCAGTGGACATGCATTGTTTGTTGAACGCTACAAACTTAGCCTCGATTTCTTTATCAATTGCATTAGGCATGATCCCTATATTAGGTCCGTTTGCATTGACAAGTGTGGTAAGCCCTATCAAAGCAAAAAAAGACAGTTTTTTAATAACTCTCACGAGCCTATTAATACTTGTTGAATTAATAATATTCACTTCTACAAAATCCCTGTACAAAATTTAATCAATCACTCTATCTGCTATCAATCTTATTATCAAGTTTGGAGCCGCAACAATTGCTTCTATATTCCATAATAAAGTATCGCGAATGAAGATAAATTAAGTTATAAATATTTACAGATAATCGCTGACATAGCATGCGAAAATATGTACGTAGAATTTTTATTAAGTGATTTTATGGCAACATACAGTTGTGCGATCTCAGAGTTAAATAAATTGAATATAAATATATCCAAAAGTTCAGATATGCCTGGGTGGTAATATACACCACAAAAATATGAGAAGTTATGTTCTTATGAAGTGTCTACGAAAGTGGTATAAGGTCACTTCGCTCAACAATTATAGCCAACTACAAATTTTTCCCTTAGTGGGGTTTTATGTTTTAAATCAAATGGTGGAGTCTATGGATAAAGCGCTGCAAACAATGATTGAAAATATGCCTGAAAAAACAGGTAGAACTTTAGAAGAATGGATTCAAATATTGGATAAAGAGCATTTTGAAAAACATTCAATGGCGGTAAAGTTTTTAAAAACAGAACATGGGGTGACACATGGGTTTGCAAATACAATTGTTACTTTATCTAAAGAAAAAACTAACCCTTCTGAAGATTTAGTTGCAAATCAATATAGCGGCAAAGAATCGCTCAAGCCTATTTATGAAATGCTGCTCTCCACAATAAAGAACTTCGGTGAAGATATTCTAATTACACCAAAAAAAGGAAGCGTAAGTTTAATTAGAAAAAAGCAGTTTGCCTTAATTAAGCCGGCGACTAAAACAAGAATAGATTTGGGTTTGAAACTTAAAGGCATCGACGTACAAGGACGCCTAGAAAGCTCTGGACCATTTGGCACTATGTGCACCCACAGAATACAACTAAAGAATATATCTGACGTTGATAGAGAAGTTATTGACTGGTTATCAAAAGCTTACAAAGCATCTGTTTAGTCAAAACAGACCATGCACATTAAGCATGGGGTGCAGACTAAAATGAAAGTGAACATTTTCACAAAAATCATCAAGCCTACACAAGGTTTTTGGCTTAGTTGAACGACATCTGCTGATGGTGGCTTAGACGCTGTAATTAACCTTTGGCTAGCTTCACAGTCGAGACAATATTTTGGCCGCCTTAATTAACGTATCATCGTTTTTGGCAAAACACAGCCGTATCACTTTATTATTTTGCTGATATTGCGCCAACTGCTCTGCTTGATAAAACGGGCTCAGCGGAATCGCGGCAACACCTATTTCCTTGGTTAACCAATGACAAAAAGCTCTGTCATTTAACTCAGAGATTGCGGAATAATCTAACAATAAGAAATAAGTCCCTTTTGACGGTAATAGAGTAAAACGAGAGTCTTGCAGTGCGTTAATGAGCAGATCTCTTTTCTGCTGATAAAAACCTGCTAAATCAGTGACATGTGACGGTTGGTTTTTGAGCATTTGCGCTATCGCAATTTGTGCTGGCGTAAAGGAACTAAAAGTGACGTATTGATGAATTTTTCTAAATTCAGTGGTCAACTCAGCAGGGGCGGCACAATAACCCATTTTCCAACCCGTACAATGAAAGGTTTTACCAAAGCTCGAAACAACAAACGCGCGTTTAAATAATTCAGGATATCGCAACACGCTTTCATGGGTTAAATCATCAAAAATAATGTGCTCATAGACTTCATCACTGATGACATATAAATCATGTGCGGCGACCAATTGTTGCAATCGATTAAGATCGGATGCCGTTAATATCGAGCCCGTCGGATTATGCGGGCTGTTAATGATAATAGCGCGGGTCTTGTCATTAATGGCTTGCTCAACCTTTACCCAGTCAATCGTATAATTGGGTGCATTAAGGGCGATGTGACGACAAAAACCGCCAGCAAGTTCAACCGCAGGCTCGTATGAGTCATAAGCGGGATCAAAAACAATCACCTCGTCATTGGGTCGAACAAGGGTTTGTATCGCCACCCACAATGCTTCGGTCGCCCCTGATGTGACTGTAACTTCATTTAGCCCGTCGAGCTTTTCTTGTTCAGGTAAATTAAATTGATACTGACGATGCACTAATTGCGCAATTTCAGTCAATAATTCAGGCAAGCCTGTTGATGGCGCATATTGATTTTTTCCTTCAACAATGGCTTGGTTAATACCGTTTTTCAAAAAAGTCGGGGTATCAAATTCAGGAAAGCCTTGCGACAAATTAATTGCCTGATGTTGATTAGCCAACATCGACATTTCAGTAAATATACTGGTCGCTAAATCTGGTAATTTACTGGAAAAAGAAGATGACAAAAAAGACTCCTATGAACTTGTTTTAATATCAAGTCCATTAAATAATTTGTTAAAGTCGGTATTAAAATACCATAGTTCAAATGTTAAGTTTTACCACTGATAAGTGCAAACGCTATTAACTACTATAGAAAATGCTGATGTATGAAGTAATGTAGGAATATAGCTGCAATCTATTTGAGAAAGCAGCTTATTTAACAGGTTGAGATTTAGTTATTTTTGAGACAAAAAAGCGTGGTAAGCCTGATTTTGGGTTTCTTCCTGCCACTCATATCCTAAGTCTTTTAAGTGACGGAAAAATGCCAATTGCTCAGTATCCTTGACTTCAAACCCAGCGAGTACTTGTCCAAATGCAGCACCATGGTTGCGGTAATGGAATAAGGTAATATTCCAGTGCTCACCAAAGGTATCTAAAAAGTTTTCTAAGGCGCCTGGGTATTCTGGAAACTGAAATCTAAAAATACGCTCATCGGTTTGATTCGGGCTTTGACCACCAATCATATAGCGAACATGCAATTTAGCGAGTTCATTTTCGGTGAAATCTCGCACTTTATAGTGAGATTTAGTTAGACTTTGCAATAGCGATACACGCTCTTCGACGCCGCCTGAAATTTTCACGCCGACAAATATATTCGCGTCTTTATTGCCAGCATAGCGATAATTAAACTCAGTAATACCGCGACCAGAAAGCGCTTGGCAGAACTTTCTAAAACTGCCTTTTTCTTCAGGAATAGTCACTGCTAAGACGGCTTCTTTCTGTTCACCTAGTTCGCAGCGTTCAGAGACATAGCGCAAACTATGAAAGTTCATATTCGCACCAGATAAAATAGCAACCAGTGATTCATTACCGACACTGGTTTGGCAATATTTGTTAATACCCGCAAGAGATAATGCGCCTGCAGGTTCAGCGATCACGCGCGTGTGTTCAAAGACATCTTTAATTGCCGCGCATATTTCATCACTGTTAACGGTGATCACATCATCACAATAGTGTTTAATCAAATTAAACGTGTGCTCGCCAATGCGTTTGACCGCGACTCCATCGGCAAATAAGCCGACATGGTCTAAATCTGTTGGCTCACCTGCCTTCATAGCAGCAAGTAAACAGGCAGAATCTTCAGCTTCGACACCAATAATTTTAAGCTCTGGTCGCAATTGTTTTAAATAAACGGCCATACCTGCCAACAAGCCACCACCACCGACTGGAATAAAAACCGCATCAGCATGTGGTAATTGTTGTAATAATTCTTTGGCAACGGTGCCTTGACCCGCAATGACATCTGGATCATCAAAAGGATGGATCGGCGTTTTTTGCTCTTGCACAGAAATTTCTTGAGCCGCATTTTGCGCTTCATTAAAACTTTTACCTATCAACCGTACTTCTGCGCCTAGCCTTCTGACATTGTCGACTTTAATATCCGGTGTAGTGATAGGCATGACAATGGTTGCTTTTATACCCAACTTGGCCGCAGCCATCGCTAAACCTTGGGCATGGTTGCCTGCACTGGCGGCAACGACTCCATGTAGGCATTGCGCTTCAGACAATTGAGAAAGCTTGTTGTAAGCGCCACGTAATTTAAAAGAGTGAACGGGCTGCTGATCTTCTCGCTTAAGGAAGACTTGATTATTAACTCGCGCTGATAACTTGCCGAGCGGTGTCAGGTCGGTTTCTTTGGCGATATCGTAAACAGGTGCAAGCAATATACGCCTTAAATAATCTAACGAAAGCGCCTCAAGTGATTGGGGTTGTTTATCCTCTTTAGGCTTAGTCATCACCTGCCTCTGTATCGCTCATGAAGCTATCTAACAATTCACGGTTGCGAACAGCGCCTTTATCAGCGCTGGTTGCTAACATAGCGTAATTTTTTAACGCGTAACTGATCGGTCTAACGCGATCAACCGGTTTCCATGCCTTGCTACCTTTAGCTTCCATATTCTTACGTCGTATCGCTAATTCTTCATCACTGATCTGAATACTAATTTCACGAGTTGGAATATCAATGTGAATGATATCGCCCTGCTCAACTAGTGCTATCGCGCCGCCGCTTGCCGCTTCTGGCGAGACATGGCCTATTGATAGTCCTGAGGTACCACCAGAAAAACGACCATCGGTGATCAAGGCACAGGCTTTACCTAAGCCCATAGATTTTAGGTATGTTGTTGGGTAAAGCATTTCTTGCATACCGGGACCGCCTTTTGGCCCTTCAAAGCGGATCACAACAACTTCACCCGCGACTACTTTTCCGTCTAAGATACCGGCAACGGCATCGTCTTGGCTTTCAAAGATATGTGCAGGACCAGTAAAGGTTAGATTGTCGTCAGACACGCCAGCGGTCTTTACAACACAACCGTCAACCGCGATGTTACCTGACAATACGGCCAAGCCACCTTCTGTTGAAAAAGCATTTTCTAAACTACGAATACAACCATTTTCTCGATCGTCATCTAAAGTATCCCAACGGCAGTCTTGGCTAAAGGCTTTGGTGGTACGAATACCCGCAGGGCCAGCACGATAGAATTTTTTAACGTCTTCATCGTCTGTTACTTTGATGTCATATTTTGCAATGACATCAGCTAACGTTGTGCCCAATACATTGGGTACGTCAGTATTTAGTAAGTCTGCACGTGCTAACTCACCTAAAATACCGATAACACCACCCGCTCTGTGAACATCTTCCATGTGATATTCTGGCGTAGACGGTGCTACCTTACATAACTGTGGCACAATGCGAGACAGCTTATCCATGTCTTCCATTGTGTAATCAATGCCAGCTTCTTGCGCGGTCGCTAATAAATGTAAGATAGTGTTAGTAGAGCCACCCATGGCGATATCTAAACACATGGCGTTATGTAACGCTTCTTTACTGGCAATACTACGCGGAAGTGCAGATTCATCATCCTGCTCGTAATAACGTTTTGTTAATTCAACAATTTGACTGCCCGCTTTTAAGAACAATTGTTCACGGTCTGCATGTGTCGCTAGCATTGAGCCATTGCCTGGTAAGGCTAAACCTAAGGCTTCAGCCAAGCAGTTCATTGAGTTTGCTGTGAACATACCTGAACATGAACCACAGGTAGGGCATGCTGACCTTTCTATCTGGTCGCTTTGCTCATCAGATACTTTTGGATCCGCGCCTTGAATCATGGCATCGACTAAGTCGAGTTTGATAATTTGATCAGAAAGCTTCGTTTTACCCGCTTCCATTGGGCCGCCCGAGACAAATATCACCGGAATATTTAAACGCATTGCGGCCATCAGCATACCAGGAGTGATTTTGTCACAGTTGGAAATACAAACCATGGCATCAGCACAATGTGCATTAACCATATATTCGACAGAATCAGCAATCAGATCACGAGATGGCAAACTATAAAGCATACCGCTGTGTCCCATGGCAATACCGTCATCTACAGCAATAGTATTAAATTCTTTAGCTACGCCACCTGCTTCTTCAATAGCGCCGGCAACAAGTTGACCCATATCTTTTAAATGAACATGTCCAGGGACAAATTGTGTGAAGGAGTTAACCACAGCAATAATCGGCTTACCAAAATCACCATCTGTCATTCCGGTTGCACGCCATAAGGCACGTGCTCCAGCCATGTTACGACCTTGTGTTGAAGTGGCTGATCTAAGCTTTGGCATTATCTGTTCTTCCTGCTAAAAATGTTCATTTAAAAAATAAGTTTTTGATGAAAACTAGGTATAGTGAATGAGATGGAAACTTCAATATTATTAGGTAAAGCATGCACTTAAATAACTAAGTGCATGCTGGCAACCACAAAAGAGAGTTAACTGTTGACTGACTCTAACCAGCCCCACTTGTCTTCTGTTGTGCCATCAAAGATACCAAAGAAGGCTTTTTGCAAAGCTTCAGTCACTGGACCACGAGAGCCTGTGCCTACCGGTAAGCCATCAACAGATTTCACTGGCACGATTTCGGTGGCAGTACCTGTCATAAAGAATTCATCGACAAGGTATAATGATTCACGAGAAATTGGCTCTTCACGCACTTCGTAACCTAAGTCTCTCGCTAATGTGATAACCGCATCACGAGTTAATCCAGGTAAAATTGACGCTGTGCTAAATGGCGTGTAAATCACATTCTTTTTAACCAAAAATAAGTTTTGACCTGCACCTTCACTCACCATGTTATTAACATCTAATGCGATGCCTTCGGTATAGCCATGACGTCCAGCTTCCATAGAAATAAGCTGTGATGAAAGGTAATTACCACCCGCTTTGGCAGCTGTAGGCATAGTGTTCGGCGCTAAACGATTCCAGCTAGATACACCCACTTCAACACCATTTTCAATGGCATCAGCACCTAAATATGCTTCCCAGCTAAACGCTGCAACCATTAAGTCAGCTATCGCATCTAGCGGTGGACGAAGACCCATACCAATATCACCCAAAAAGGCTAACGGACGCAAATAAGCAGATTTCAGCTCATTTTTTACGACAGCGTCTTTACAGGCTTGTTTAACCTGTTCATTAGTAAATGGAATATTCATTCGATAGACTTTGGCTGAATCAAATAAACGGTCAACGTGCTCTTGTAATCTAAAAATGCATGTTCCTTTGTGTGTGTTATACGCTCGGATCCCTTCAAATACTGACGAACCGTAGTGAAGTGCATGACTCATCACGTGAACGGTTGCATTTTCCCAAGGCATGAGCTCACCATTAAACCAAATTAAATCTGCATGTACTTTTGCCATTTTTTTATCCTAATTCTTTTGTTTCTGTTATCACCAAACCGGCTTCTAAAGCAGGTTAGTATAAATTTATTGCTTGTTGTTTACTAAAACTATGCGCTTGCTAATTGCATGGACGTATTGTCTACTTTGACACTCTTGATGTCGATCAGTTTGTTGATTTGATCCACCAAAAGCTCTATTGGGCGTTCGCTACTGACCAGTAACTCAATAGTACCGATATTATTCGTGGTATTCACTTGTGCATTAATACCATTAATCAGAAAACCACGATATCTAGCCACCTGCAAAATACGCTCAAGCACGACTTGTTTGTCATCCGCAACGATATTTAATTGATAACGGTTCATTAGGTGCTCTCCATCATTTTGTCATTGGCTGTTTCTGGCGGAACAAGTGGCCAGACATTTTCTTGTGCGTCAATTTTCACTTGCAATAAATACGGTCCGTCATGATCAAACATATCGTTAATCGCATCGGTGACTTCGTGTTTTTTGGTTATTTTTTTCGCTTTTATATCAAAAGCCTCGGCTAGCATGACAAAGTCAGGATTGTCAGATAAGTCAGTTTCACTTAATCGACCGTTAAAGAACAAGTCTTGCCATTGACGCACCATACCGAGTTTAGCGTTATCAATTAGCACAATTTTAACCGGCAATTGAAAGCGTTTGATGGTGGCTAACTCTTGAACATTCATCATAATTGAGCCATCACCAGACACGGCAATAATACAATCACGAGGTCGACTCACTTGTGCACCAATGGCAGCAGGTAAACCAAAGCCCATAGTGCCCATACCGCCACTGGTTAAAAAGTTAGTCGGGTCTTCAAAACTCATATGTTGAGCGGCCCACATTTGGTGTTGACCAACATCCGTGGTAACACAGCTATTGCTGGGCATGGAATCACTGACTTCCTTTAACACCGCTGGTGCAAAAATATTGTCGCTTGGGTGATCATATTCCCACCCGTAATCAGCACTCATTTGCTGACACTTAGTCTGCCATTCTTTGATTGCTAGAGGTATTTCTAAGGCAGGTAAATTGAACTTTAGATCACCTAACACGGCAACATCCGCCTTACGACGCTTATCAATTTCAGCGGTATCTATATCGAAGTGAATAACTTTGGCGTGGGGCGCGAACTCAGTTAACTTACCCGTCACTCGGTCATCAAAGCGAGCGCCTACCACCACTAACAAGTCAGACTCTTGCACCGCCAAATTAGACGCTTTAGTGCCATGCATACCTAACATACCCATATAATTAGGGTCTTGAGGGTCGATGGTACCTAGTCCTTTTAACGTTGAAACACTCGGTATGCCGGTATGCTGAGCAAATCGCCTTAATTCATCAATCGCATTGGCCATACCTACTCCGCCACCGACATATAGAATAGGTTTTTTTGCGTGACTTAATAAGGCTAACGCGCTGCCAACATTTGCTGGCGGTAGTTTGACTTTATTTCTTAATTGCGAGTAATCACCGCGTTTTTCTGTAACCAGAGCTAATTGAATATCCTTTGGAATATCAACAAGCACAGGACCTTGTCGGCCCTCAAGCGCAATAGCAAAAGCGCGATGTAATACTTTTTCTAAATCATTAATATCTGTTACTTGAAAAGAATGCTTGGTACAGGCTAGCGACAATCCAAAAACATCAATTTCTTGGAAAGCGTCTGAGCCCATCGCTGCTGTAGCAACCTGACCGGTAATAGCAACCATAGGGATTGAATCAGCCAGTGCATCAGCAAGGCCAGTAATCAAGTTGGTCGCTCCTGGACCAGAGGTTGCAAAACAAACACCGATTTTCCCTGAAGCTCTGGCATACCCGATAGCAGAAAAAGCCGCTCCTTGTTCATGACGACATAAAAAGTGATCAACATCACTATCGTAAAGCGCATCATAGATCGGCATGATTGCACCACCTGGATAGCCAAACACATGTCGCACACCATGTTGCTCGAGTACATCAAACATTAATGAAGCTCCAGTGCGCATAGTTTCTGTTGTCATTTTTCCTTATCCCTTAAAAAGTAAAACCCCCGGTCCTTTCGAAGCGGGGGTTTATATTTGTTATTTTTCAGAATTTTCTTAGCGCAACAAATATCCCCGCGATGATTTGATAATCACCACGACGAGAATGTTAATAATGACTGCGCCTAAATTTTGCATAGTTATCTATATTTTCTGAAATATTATCTAATTAGTTTGTCTTTTTAAATTAGTACCATAGCTAAACGGCTTTAAGCAAGCATTTTTATTATCGTTTTTTATACGATATTTATCTTTTGCGTTATAAGTAACTCGCAAGGATAAAAATTTGGGTCTACACTCAATAACTTATGGATTGATTTAAAAATGGAATTTTATGTCTTTAGCCAAAGTATATTCTCGTGCCCGTCTCGGGTTAGACTCCCCTTTAGTCACTGTTGAAGTGCATATATCTAACGGTTTACCCGCATTTTCGATTGTAGGTTTGCCTGAAACCTCAGTCAAAGAAGCCAAAGATAGAGTGCGTAGTGCCCTGATAAACTGTGGCTACGAGTTTCCAGCCAAACGCATTACCGTGAATTTAGCACCTGCTGATCTACCAAAAGAAGGCGGCCGATTTGACCTACCTATTGCGATCGGTATCTTGGTTGCTTCAGATCAATTACCTAATCAAGAGCTGGAAGATTACGAATTTGTCGGTGAACTTGCGCTATCAGGAGAAATGCGCCCCATTGTTGGAGAAATTCCTGTTGCCATAGCATGCCGAGAACAAAATCGAAAACTCATATTACCGCTTGCTAATGCAGCGAAGGCACAATGGGTGCACAACAGCCAACTCATCGCTACCGAACATCTGCAACAGCTTTATCCACACTTTGCTCGACAAGCTGAGTTGCCGTTAATCGTTCCTGAAGTCAAAGCACAACCTAGCCTAAATTGTGATCTAGATATGAGTGAGGTAATCGGTCAACCCGTCGCAAAACGGGCATTAGAAATAGCGGCCAGTGGCTCCCATAACCTTCTTTTTGTTGGACCTCCAGGCACAGGAAAAACCATGTTAGCAAGCAGATTGCCCGGTATTCTGCCAACTATGACCGAGCAAGAAGCGATTGAGTCTGCTGCAATTCAATCCATTGATCAGCAAGATATTGATGAAACAACCTGGCTTGTTCGTCCTTTTCGTGCGCCGCATCATACGGCATCGTCAGCAGCTTTAGTTGGCGGAGGCAGTCAACCAAAGCCGGGTGAAATTTCCTTGGCTCACAATGGCGTGTTGTTTCTCGATGAGTTGCCTGAATTTGATCGAAAAGTGTTAGATGTTTTGCGAGAGCCAATGGAGTCTGGCGAAGTCACTATTTCTAGAGCACTGCAGAAAGTCACTTTTCCAGCGAATTTTCAGTTAGTCGCGGCGATGAATCCAAGCCCGACAGGGTTTTACAATGACAACCGCAGTACCCCTGAACAAGTTCTGCGCTATTTGAATCGACTTTCTGGCCCTTTTCTCGATCGTATTGATATTCAAATCGAAGTGGCACGTCTGCCCAAAGGGATGTGGTCAAAAAATGAAGGTCTTCAAGAGAACAGTGCCCAAGTGCGAGCAAGAGTCCAAGCATGTCGAAGTCGACAAATTGCTCGGCAAGGCAAACCGAATGCGCATTTATCAAGTGCTGAGATCCGAGCGCACTGTAAGCTAACCAGTGACGACAACGATTTCTTGGAACTTGCCGTAGAAAAACTAGGGTTGTCTACTCGTGCCCATCACAAAATTTTAAAAATATCTCGTACTTTGGCAGATATGCAAGGAATAGAAAACATTAGCCATGAGCATATCGTTGAAGCATTGTCATACCGAGCAATGGACCGAATATTAAGGCATTTGACTGAAGCTGTTTGTATTTAGTTTGGATCTGAGATTGCTTCAAAAAACGCTTTTAATAACGGCTGATCTTTGCGTATGTTTAAACAACATATACCTAATTCAAAAGGAGCAATGTTATGGTCGATAGTGAGCGCATAAACTCGATCTTTTACTGGGCTATTTTCTATCACCACCTGTGGCGCTATACCGATTCCGCAACCTAAGGCAACCATAGAAACGATGGCTTCATGTCCAGACACTGTTGCGTAAAGTTTTGGTTTACCGAACTGCATGGAACGAAACCACTTTTCAAAACGGGTTCTAGCAGAGCCATATTCAGGTAAAATAACCGGTAACTGTGACCAGTCAACCATATCCCCTTGTAATTGCTGTTGCACAGAACAAGCGATCGTTGGCGCAATGATATTCAGTGGAATATCGGCTAAGTGATGAAAAAAATAGCTACTGGACAAGTTATCGGGTTTAGCGGCAATAGCTAAATCTGCTTGCTGTTGCTGAATTTGGGGCAATGCATCTGCGGCATCACCTGTGGTCAACATGATTTCTACCAATGGATGTTTCTGCCTAAAGCGATCAATCAGTCCAGGTAAATGGCTGTATGCTGCGGTGACTGAACAGTAAATATGCAATTTCCCAGTTAGTTGAGCTTGGCTTTGATTGAGCGATAATTTTAGTAGCTGTAGCTGTTCAAGTTGCTGTTCTGCATAATCTTTAAGCTTTAAGCCTTCGGCGGTTATTGTTGCTGATCGATTATCCCTAGTCAGCAGAGAACAGCCTAACTCTTGTTCAAGCCGGGTAATTGTTCGGCTTAAAGTTGACGGGCTGACGTGAAATGCTTCAGCTGTTTTACCAAAGTGTAAAGTACCCGCTAAGTGATAAAACATAGCTAATGATTTTCCGTCCATCATCGCCTCCAAAAAATAAATATTGCGTTTTGTGCAACATAATAATGCAAATATATCACTTTAAGCAATATCGATTCTGTTTTACTCTTTGCCCATAAATTATTAGAAGAATCTTTTTAGGACATCATCATGGCAAATTATTTCAATACCTTAAGCTTACGTGAGCAATTATCACAATTAGGCAAATGTCGTTTCATGAAACGCGATGAGTTTAGCGATGGCTGTAACTTCATTAAAGATTGGAACATTGTCATTGTCGGTTGTGGTGCTCAAGGCCTTAACCAAGGTTTAAACATGCGTGATTCTGGCTTGAACATTTCTTATGCTTTACGCGAAGCAGCAATTGCTGAAAAACGTCAATCATGGAAGTGGGCAACTGAAAATGGATTTACTGTTGGCACCTACGACGAGCTTATTCCACAAGCTGATTTAGTGCTTAACTTAACTCCAGATAAGCAACATACTTCTGCAGTCAGTGCAGTAATGCCACTAATGAAGCACGGTGCAACGCTTTCTTATTCTCATGGTTTCAACATTGTTGAAGAAGGTATGCAAGTACGTCCTGATATCACAGTGGTAATGGTTGCGCCTAAGTGCCCAGGTACTGAAGTTCGTGAAGAATACAAACGCGGTTTTGGTGTTCCAACGTTGATAGCGGTTCATCCAGAAAATGATCCAAATGGTAATGGCTTAGCCATTGCTAAAGCCTATGCTTCGGCAACCGGCGGAGATCGTGCAGGCGTTTTACAATCATCATTTATTGCTGAAGTTAAGTCAGACTTGATGGGTGAACAAACCATTCTTTGTGGCATGTTGCAAACCGGCGCTATTTTGGGTCATCAGCAACTTGTAGCAAATGGTGTTGATGCGGCTTACGCTCGCAAATTAATCCAATTCGGTTGGGAAACGGTCACTGAAGGTCTTAAACATGGTGGTATCACCAACATGATGGATCGTCTATCAAACCCAGCGAAAATCAAAGCTTACGATATGGCTGACGAATTAAAAACGATTCTTCGACCGTTATTTGAAAAGCACATGGACGACATCATTGATGGCACCTTCTCTACGACTATGATGAAAGATTGGGCAAATGATGATGCCAACTTATTAACATGGCGTGCACAGACAGCAGAAACGTCTTTTGAACTTGCTGCAGATTGCGATACTGAAATTACTGAACAAGAATACTATGATCGAGGCATCTTCTTAGTTGCGATGATCAAAGCAGGTGTAGAGTTAGCGTTTGAAGCCATGGTTGCGGCGGGCATTATTGAAGAGTCTGCTTACTATGAATCACTACATGAAACACCATTAATTGCGAACTGTATTGCCCGTAACAAGCTATACGAAATGAACGTTGTTATTTCAGACACTGCTGAATACGGTAACTATTTATTTAGCCACGCTGCGGTACCTTTATTATCTGACTTTGTGAGCAAGCTTTCACTAGAAGAATTAGGCGAAGGGATAACATCTAACTCAAATGGCGTCGACAATGTTCGCTTAATCGAAGTCAATGAAGCTATTCGTGAACACAATGTAGAAGTTGTTGGTAAAGAACTTCGCGGCTATATGACCGATATGAAGCGCATTGTTGAAGCTAACCAATAAATTTTAAAGAATTTGCTCGCTGCAAATGGGGCGATACACAGTTCGGCTGGTATCGCTTTTTTTATATCCTAAAAAGAGCAGGTGCATAGAATTTAAATTCCTACAATCACAGGTCGCTTTAACTAAAATCAAACCAATCTAGAATATTTCTCGCTATAGCAGTCAATCCAGCTGTTCAAAGTATCCCGAAAAATTATCGTGAATGATCTTTCCCATGATCTCGGTCGTATTAATGAATAACTAATTAACCTTAGACAGGGATAATGTGTATTTGTATTGCAGTAAGAATAATTTAGTTGCTAATACAATGATCCCGTGAGTATACGAATATGACCTCAAAATATGATATTAAACTGAGTAATTGGCACGCAAAAGATGCCGATTTAATGACTGGCCTAATAGACTTCAGCAGTGAAGAAACTATTGAAGCATATAGTTTAATGGTATTCGATGAGAGTTTATCTTTACAGCTACGTAATCATGCCAAAACGATAATTGAACGTCTTAAATAATATGGCGATTATGTGACGCAATGCATAGATAGGATTAAGGTAATATAGAGAGCATTAACTAATTTGTAGACGAAACTATCATATAGTTTGACCGTAATTATTGTGTATTCTCCGAGTGCACTTTTTTACGGTCTTTTTTTATTCACTTGATTCAGTAGTGATCATTTTTACCTGACAAACCAGATGTGCACCGAATCAAGGGATGTCAGAATTATTTAAATTTGACCAAATCGATTATCCATCCCACACTTATATCTTCTATATAGAATTTCTATCATCAACTGTGCATTTACCATTAAAGGTGAAGACTGAATCCAAGGAGTTATATGTCGGCGTGTAACTACAGCCAAAAGCGGTTTCTCATTGTTGATAGTTTTAAACCTTCCAGAGATGTTCTAAAAAACCTAGCGTTTGATCTCGGCCCTGAGACAGTAGAAGCAAGCGGATATGCCAATGAAGTGATAAGTCGCTGCAAAGGTCAACGATACGACATTCTATTGTTGGGTTATGACTTGGGCGACAATCAAAAGAATGGCCAACAACTGCTTGAAGAGCTAAGAGCAACAGGACTAGTTGATAGAACTACTGTTATCATTCTTGTTACAGGTGAAATGTCGCAAGCAATGGTTTTGGCGGCTCTAGAACATAAGCCTGATGATT
>PJEL010001555.1_pt1 | contig 22851 bp, 16 predicted proteins | sample 1853271 | NCBI WGS metagenome assembly PJEL01 (sample SAMN08108733, study PRJNA415343) | Invertebrate metagenome, whole genome shotgun sequencing project. | host: Globobulimina | place: Sweden: Gullmar Fjord | collected 2015-08
ATCGGTAAGATTGCGGTTCTTTCGGTGCTGCGCGTTTTGTGATTTACTTGTTTTTGTGCAAGGAATAGCATGGTTGCCGTCAAGAATGTGATTGCTTTGTTCCCGAGGCTTAAAGCATGAATAAAGAAGAGATTACAGCCATAATTCCGTCAACGAGCTCCGCTTCATTGCTGATCCCATGTGCCACAGTCTTCATCTCAAGTTTCTGTATCATGGTGCTGGAACTATTGGCCACTAGATTGATTGCCAGATATCTGGGGAGTTCTCTTTACACCTGGACCGCAGTCATCGGTATTGTGCTGGCAGGTATTACCATTGGCAACTATCTTGGCGGGCGGCTGGCCGACAGGTTCCTGCCTGCCAGGCCACTTGGCATCCTATTCATATCATGTGCCCACCAATAATCAAACTCTTGTGAATGGGCTAAACATAATTTAGCACTATATGTTAAATATACTAAATCCAACATTGGTTTTAAACATACAGTACAAACAGGGTCTTCTTCATTGGTCATTATACAATACCCTCTCTACTGCAAAACCATTCGCACTTACCGGATAAAAACTACCAGCAACAGCAGGAAGTCGATATTTCATCATCACAAACCTTTGCTCACTGTCTATACTTATTAGCATAGCGTTAACTGGAGAAAAATCATCATGAACACACCTACTCTTGACTCTTTTCCAACCAAATATTGGCACAAATTAGCCGATGGACGCGTTACGTGTACCCTTTGTCCACATCAATGCACATTACGCGAAGGCAAGCGAGGTAGCTGTTTTGTGCGTATGCATCATAAAGGGGAAATAGTATTAACCACTTATGGCCGCTCGTCAGGTTTTTGTATCGACCCTATTGAAAAAAAACCGCTTAATCATTTCTACCCAGGTTCAAGTGTGATGTCTTTTGGCACCGCAGGTTGTAATTTAAGTTGTAATTTTTGCCAAAATTGGGACATCAGCAAATCACGAAAAACAGATACTTTATGCGACAGTGCTATGCCAGAAATATTGGCAAATTCAGCTTTATCTTCCGGCTGTAAAAGCATTGCCTATACCTATAATGATCCGGTGATATTTTTAGAATACGCCATTGATGTTGCCGTTGCTGCAAAGGCGGTAGGCGTCAATAATATTGCTGTAACAGCAGGTTATATCTGTGATGAACCACGGCGTGAGTTTTTTTCTTATATGGATGCAGCAAATGTTGACTTAAAAGGCTTCACCGAGCAGTTTTACCATAAAATATGCCATGGCCACATACAACCAGTGCTAGATACCCTTTGTTATTTGAAAAACGAAACCCAGGTATGGTTTGAAATAACCACTTTATTGATCCCCGATGAAAACGATAGTGAACAAGAGTTACATGCAATGTGTCAATGGATACGTGAGCATTTAGGTCAGGATGTTCCCTTGCATTTTTCAGCATTTCATCCTGATTTTAAAATGTTAACGAAACCTGCAACACCTTTATCCACTCTGCTTAAAGCGAGGAGTATCGCCTTAAGTTATGGTCTACATTATGTCTATTGTGGAAACGTGAGTGATGTTAAATCAGATAGTACTTATTGTCCCAATTGCCATGAACGGGTTATTGAGCGTAACTGGTATCAGCTTGGGCAATATCAGTTAGACCAAAGTGGCCATTGTCAGCATTGTCATTATACGCTTGCCGGTGTTTTTGATGGTCCAAAAGGTAATTTTGGTCAACAAAGACTGCCAATACAATTTATTTGACCCCTTTTTGTTTAATCATCAAACAATAGAGCGGGTATGTACTTTATGTCAGAACATCAGATAACCAGTTAATACTAAGTTTTAACATAGGAATTGAAGCATGTGTTGAGATATAAAAAGATTAATGTGGAAAATTAAGGAGAATACCGATGGCACAAGTAGCACTTACTAAACGTATCATACTCGATGTACTTAAACCGCTCCAACCTAATGCCTTGGAATTTGCACGTCACTTAGCAGAAGAAATTCCTAACTGTCGATTTATCGTCAAGGTAGCCGAAGTTGACCGTCAAACAGAGAGTTTATTGGTTGAAATTATTGGAGATGAAATACACGCTGAGGATATCTATTCGGTTATTACCAAGCTAAGTGCGACAGTACATAGCATTGATGAGGTAGAAGTTGAAAGTACAAATAATAGCGTAGACCAGAGCCTTATAGAAGAACGAAGCAACGACCTTGATTAAGCTAATATGAGCATGATGAAGGTATTAGACCATTGCTTATTCCTCCTCAAAGTGAGTAACTCGCAGGTTATCGCTCGCCGATACATTGTAACCAATGGCTTTGATGCTATTTTTACCATGTTAGGCTTAAATATGGGGTTTTATGTCAGTGGAGGAATCTCTGTAGAATTAGCTTGTTATGGCTCCTTTGGGGCAGGAGTTGCCTTGACTATAAGTGGACTTACAAGTGCTTATATAAGTGAATCGGCAGAGCGAAATAAATATCTCAAAGAATTAGAACAAGCTATGATGACAAGCCTACATGGTACTTCGCAAGCTAAGGTCGCTCAATTTATCCCCATATGGATAGCCATGATAAATGGTTTATTTCCGTTGCTTATTCTCAGCTTTATTACTGCGCCATTGTGGTTGACCCTTTTGAAATGGTTTACCTTTACTGAGCCTATTGGCAGTACTATTATCCTTTCTCTGATCAGTTTATTTATGTTGGGAGTATATGTTGGTTCTATCAGTGATAGGGCTAAATTATGGTCAGGTGTACGCACGTTACTTATTGGGATCACTATTGCCACTATTGTCTTAGTACTTACCTAAACTTGTCCGAGAGTCTAATGCTAACTAACCTGCAGCAATACTAAAAACCCTCGCAAAAAATAGGCAGTATAATAGGAAAGTACCGCTGCTGCGCCTCCAGTAAGAAGTGTACGTACGCCAGATAGAAAAACAGGTTTTGCCAACGCAAGACTTTTAAGCATACCTATTATAAAAAACATCGTACCAGCCAGAAAAGCACTCATTGAAAATTGTTCACTCGTATCCAAAGATGACACGATATAAGGTAACAAGGGTATTGCACCGACGATAACGAATGCCAAGAAAGTCACTACAGCAGATTTCAATGGATTTTGTACGGTTTTGCTAAGGCCATGCTCTTCTGCAAGCATTATTTCAAGCCATATTCTTTTGTCTGCTGTTATTGTTGCTACTATTTTTTCGAGTAGCTCCCCCGCAAAACCTTTGGCTTTAAATATTTGCCTTATTTCTTCTCGTTCACCTTCCGGAATTTCATCAATGTGTCTTTGTTCTGATTGCTTAATACTTTCGAAATATTCCTGCTCTGCTTTGCTCGATTCATAATTACTTATAGCCATGCTAAAGCCATCAGCTAAAAGGTTTGAGAAACCCAAAATCACCGCGACGGATGATGGAAAACCAGCACCAACAGAACCAGAAACTACAGCAAATGTAGTTATGCACCCATCAATACCACCCAATACAGCGTCAGAAATATTTTGCCTCTTGGGACTCTGGGATAAACGCTTTCGAATCATCTCAGGATGATGTTCTCTAATAAGTTCCTCATTATTTGTGCTTTTCATCCAAACGTTTCCATCGTTATATTAAGTCCACCTACGATTATAGTATAGATACTTATCAGTAATACCTCCCCCATAACACATAGAGGTAACCAGAATTCTAAGCGATATTTGAAATAGGCTCAGTTACAAAAGAATAGAATTTTGGGCTTACTAAACCGGTATGGTAACCGACTGATTCACATCTAATTTCTTTTACCTCCACCTAGGTGTAAGACACTATATTTGCCAGCACTTACAAATTAACTTAAACAGCACTTGTCATTCTGTTTGGTGACTTTTTTTTACCACTGGTAGATTTGATAATAAAAAATAAACGGTCTGAAAGTAAGTTGACATTTATCAGGGAGCTTATATACCGAAATGATAATCTAAATATAGATAGGAGCGGGGTCGGTATCTTCGTTGAGCGACGCTTAACAAATGATAAAGCGACTATTTAAGCCAAGCAATTGGTTCTTTATTTCATACGTAGTTGGTGATGTAATTTGTAACTACGTAATTAACCTTAATTTGGAGATTATTATGTCATTATTTAAACATCAACCATTATCCACCATACCGCAGCTTCCGATATTTTCTCAGTTATCTGATGAAATGAATCAGTTTTTCGGCCGAGATTTACCACTATTTAGTAGACAATCAGACCTGCTATCTAGTGAATGGCAACCTGCCACTGATATTGAGCAACGCGATAATCGTTATATCGTTAAGGCTGACGTTCCCGGTGTTGATCCAAAAGACATCAAAGTAACCATGGAAAATGGTAACTTGATCATTGAAGGTAGACGGGAAACAAAGGTGGAAGAAAATAAAAAAAATTATCATCGTATTGAGCGAAGCTTTGGTAGCTTTTATCGTTGCATTAATTTACCTGATGCCACTGATGAATCTAAAAAAATCGAAGCGCATTGCAATAAAGGTGTACTCGAAGTTATTGTGCCCAAAATAAGCGGGTCAGCTCATAAGAAAATAGAAATAAAAGTGGATTAGAAAATATTATTAACGTTAAGATCCGCTAAACTTTGCTCTTTTTAGCGGGTCACCCAAATCAGCTATTCATCACCTCAATCATTATGCCAAAAGTTAATTAGTATTTGGTATAAATGCATTTTTCAATACGGTATCAACATGTTCTGCTAAAACAAAATGCATTTTATTCTGAATAGATTGTGGTAAATCACTTAAATCTTTTTCATTACGTTTAGGTAATATCACTGTTGTTAAACCTGCTCGGTGTGCTGCTAATATTTTGTCTTTTATGCCGCCAACCGGTAATACTAAACCACGTAAGGTGATCTCACCTGTCATCCCCACAGCATGACATATTGGTCGTTTTGTTAACAAAGAGACGAGTGCGCTAACCAAGGCAACCCCTGCAGACGGACCATCTTTAGGGATAGCTCCCGCAGGAATGTGTACATGAATATCCGTAGTTTCAAATAGACTATTTTCTATACCAAGGGCGGCGGCTTGTGAACGAACATAACTTAATGCTGCTTCAACTGACTCACGCATTACATCACCAAGCTGGCCTGTGATGATCAATCCTTTTTTCCCCGGCATAGCACTTGCTTCAATAAATAGAATGTCTCCACCCACTGACGTAACAGCAAGCCCCGTAGCAACGCCGCAGAGCTCAGTTCGTTGGGCAATGTCATAAGAAAAAGCAGGTTTACCAATTAATTTTTCTAGCATTGTACAGTTAACATGAAGTGATTCTGCCTCTTGCTTTGCTAATTTAATAACAAGTTTACGACAGATGGATCCTAACCTGCGATCAAGGCTACGTACCCCTGCTTCGCGTGTATATTCACGAATAATTCGAAACATTGCATTTTTGCTGATCGTTAACTCATGGGGCTCTAAACTGTTTTCTCGCAATTGTCTTGGTAATAGGTAACGTTGTGCAATATTAAATTTTTCATCGTCGGTATAGCCAGATAAAGTGATCACCTCTAATCGGTCACGCAAGGGGCCGGGAATAGATTCGAGTTGATTCGCGGTGGCAATAAACATCAACTGACTAAAATCAAATGGGACGTCTAAATAGTGGTCACGAAATTCTTTGTTTTGTTCTGGATCTAATACTTCTAACAAAGCAGCAGACGGATCTCCCCGATTATCACCGCCTACTTTGTCTACTTCATCTAATAAAACGACGGGGTTTTTAGTGCCTACATCACGTAATGCCTTGATAAATCGCCCAGGCATTGCCCCTATGTATGTTCGGCGATGACCACGAATTTCTGCTTCATCATGTATTCCTCCCAAACTTATTCGGCATAATTTCCGTCCTAATGCATGTGCTATTGAATACCCTAATGAGGTTTTACCAATCCCGGGAGGCCCTACAAAACCTAAAATCACACCTTCACGGTCTTGTAGTATTTTTATAGATTGCTCATCTTCACCCTTGGCCGCTTCTCGTTGATGACGAAGTTGCCGTACGGCCAAATATTCTAAAATCCTAACTTTTATCTTATCTAAACCAAAGTGATCTTTATCAAGTGTTTTCCTAGCCTTTTCTATATCCAGCACATCTTCAGTCATTGTTTGCCACGGTAATGCGATCAACCAGTCAAGATAAGTTAACATCAATCCTGACTCAGAAGAGGTTTCTGGAATGCGTTCTAAACGGGATAATTCTTGCTCAGCCAGTTTATTTGCTTCAGCTGACATGCCGACTTTTTCAATTTTTTCTCTATATTCCTCTATCTTTATACTTTGACTATTCTCTTGACCCAGCTCTCGTTGAATGGCTTTGAGTTGATGGCGTAAAATATACTCTCTTTGAGCTTTTGCCATTTCCCCCTGTGCTTCAGTTTGTATTTTTTGACCTAATTCCAGCACATCCATTTCATGTTGAACCAAATCAATCAGTTTTAGCATTTTGGCGAGCACGTCAAGCTGTGACAATATTTCCTGCGCATCTTTTACTTTTAACCTCATACTCGAACTAATCAAGTTAGTTAGCTGACCATAATTTTCAGTATGTGCCAATGAATGCACTAGTTTGTTCGGTAAATAGGGAAGAATATCTATCAATTCAGTGAATGATTTCAGTAAATTAGTACGCACAGCTTCCGCTTCTATATCCCCTTCTTCCGGTTCAATATCTTCCAGCCTATTTATTTCGGCTTGTAAGTAAGGTTTTTCTGTTAACCAATGCTCGACAGAACATTTTTCCAATCCTTGTAACAAAACATTTATATTGCCATTTCCTCCTGGCGTCGTTCTAATAACTTGTGCAATACAGCCAATCGAATAAAGGTCTTCAGGGCTTGGTTGCTCAATTTTTTGGTCTTTATAAGCAACAATAATCAGTAATTTATTACTTGAAAAAACATCTTTTAATAATTGTAGTGATCTTGTTTGCCCAACAGAAATAGAAATTACACTATAAGGAAAAAGCACGGTATTACGTAATGGTAATACTGGCAGTTCATTGGGAATAGACAACCAGTCTTTATCGGGTTGAAGTACATTTATTGATTCGGATCCATTTTGATCTTTGATTGTTATATCTGACATAATGATTTTTCTTTACTGTTAAGAAGTTTTTTCCCGTAAAAAACAGCACAGGATTACAAGCTACAAAAAGCTGAATTTTCTAGTACCATTGAATTAAATGATAAACATTCATTTTAGATGGAGTCATTGTAATCCTCACTGACAATGATCAGTTCATTGACTTGTCTAATTCGCTACAATGACTAGTAATGAAGTGTGAGATACGGGCAAGAATACAGCTCATAGCTTAGTTATATATACTATAATGTCGATTATATTGGCACTAAAGTCGGAGGAATATTTGATGAGTCTACTTAGTATCAGCAAAGTATTTATCGTTGATGACCATGAACTTGTTCGTCAAGGCCTACGGCTGTTGATTGATGGAGAAAGTGATCTGCAATTATGTGGTGAAGCTAGTAATGTCAGAGATGCACTGCAAATGAGATCATCATTAGATCCTGACGTCGCCATTGTTGATATTTCATTGCCAGATGGCGATGGATTAGATTTAATTAAACAATTGCATAGCTGGAAACCCCAAATGCAAATAATTGCTTTATCAATGCATGATGACGAGTTATATGCAGAACGCGCCATAAAAAATGGCGCGTCAGGCTACATTAACAAACAAAACTCTGCACAAAAATTGTTAATTGGCATTAGACAGGTTATAAATAACAAAATGTTTATTAACCCCGAAATTGCCAAACGGCTGCAACAATCCCAATCAACTCAAGTCCCCGTTGAAAAGAATAATCCCCTGATCGCACTCAGTAATCGTGAGTTGCAAGTATTTGATTCTATCGGAAGAGGATTGAAGACAAAAGAAATTGCAGATAAACTTAAATTAAGTGTTAAAACCATTGAAACTTATCGTCGCCATATCAAAGACAAACTGTCATTAAGCTCTGGTACTGAACTTGTTAGAGCAGCAATAATCTGGACGCTAGAAAACGAATAAGTCGCACCTAATAGACAGCCTTATACTCCGTCTTGTTATATTAATATAATTCATAACTCGTTATACTAAATCTTACTTCCCCAGGTGTTAAGAAAATAGCTATTGAGTATCAGATGTCTACAAAAATTATAAATAAACCTAAGCTCATTGTAGGCATAGGTGCCTCAGCTGGTGGTCTTGATGCCTTTAAAGCTTTTTTTTCCAAAATGCCAAAGAATACTGGTATGGCCTTTGTACTGCTGCCTCATTTAGATCCCAGTCATAATAGTTTAATGGCTCCGTTACTTTCAACAAAAATTAACATGCCTGTATTAGAAGCTGAAGATAATACTCTGGTCGAGACTGATCATGTTTATATTCTCCCTCCAGGTAAACAAATTACGATTTCTGATCTCCATTTACATCTCACTGATACAGAACAGCCCCGTCAAGAATGGACGGCTATTGAACATTTTTTGAGTAGTTTGGCTAAAGACCAAGGTGAGCGCAGTGTTGCTATTATATTATCTGGTACAGGTTGCCACGGCACTTCAAGCTTTCGAGATATCAAGATTGCTGGAGGTATAATTATCGCGCAAGATCCATCAACCACGTCACACACTCAAATGCCTCACAATGCTATTGATACAGGTTTGGTTGATATGATTACCTCACCTGAAAAAATGCCAGCGATATTAATTGAATATACATCGCATCCTTATTTAGAGAAAACAACCAATACTATTACCGCTGAGATACTGAAAAGCATGTACCGAATCTTGGCCTATTTACGTACTCGAATTAAGTATGATTTTAGCGGTTATAGAAAAAATATGCTGTTACGACGTATTCAGCGACGCATGTGCGTTAATCAGTCAAATACTCTCGAAGAATATTATGATTTCTTAAAAGCTAATCCGGAAGAAGCGCCAGCATTAAATAAAGATTTATTAATCGGTGTAACCGCTTTTTTTCGAGACAATGATGCCTTTCAAGTTATCGTTGAAGAGATTATGCCCCAGCTTGTTTCTAGCTGTACAGAAGAAAGCCCGGTTCGTATTTGGGTACCTGCTTGTGCAACAGGTGAAGAAGTTTACACAATCACCATGCTGGTTTTTGAAGCGTTTGAGCGAGCGCAAAAACCGGTAACGGCTCAAATTTTTGCCAGCGATATTGATGAGCAATCATTAAAAATTGCTCGTGAAGGTATCTACCCTCAAAGTATTATGAGTGATATTAGTTCAGACCGTTTAGAGCGATTTTTTGAAATGACGGCCAAAGATGAGTATCAAATTAAAAAGGCGCTGCGTGAAACTATTATTTTTGCGACCCAAAACCTCATCAGTGATACGCCCTTTTCACGTCTTGATCTCATTAGTTGCCGCAATGTCTTTATTTATCTTCAACCTGAATTGCAAAGTAATGTGCTTAATACCTTTCATTTTTCTTTGAAACCTGACGGTGTATTAATGCTTGGTCCTTCTGAGTCACTAGGTAATAATAAAAATCAATTTGAAACACTCTCAAAAAAGTGGCGCATATTTAAGTCTATTAAAGCGTCAAATAAAATGTCCCTTAGTTTTCCTATTGAGCGTCATACAACACAAAATTTCCCAATGAAACATAGCCATAAAACAATGAATTATCATACTACCCCACCCGCTCGATTTGCCGAACTTGTCAACCGCGACCTCTTAGAAGAATATGCTCCCGCGGCTGTACTGATAAATCGGGTTTATGAAATATTGCATTTCCAAGGGCCAACGGTTAACTTTCTAGAATTTCCTAAAGGTACACCAACACACGATATAATCACGCTATTGCGGGAAGGATTACGTGCCCGTATTCGCTCCGCTGTAGATTTTGTGCTTAAAGAAAATAAGCCCATTGTCGACCTTGATGCTAAAGTTAAACGCAATGGCCACTATGTGCCATGCACGCTAACGGTACGTCCGGTATTTGACCCTAAGTTCCCCAGTGATTTACTGCTAATTACTTTTGAAGAAAAACAGGGTTCTGCAAGTAATATAGCCATCCCAACAACATTGAATTTATCGATCAATGACTCAAGTATCGTAGAACAATTAGAATATGAATTAAACGCAACACGCGAAGACTTACAAAGTACTGTCGAAGAGCTAGAAAGTTCAAATGAAGAACTCAAAGCATCTAACGAAGAAGTCATGTCGATGAATGAAGAATTGCAATCAGCCAACGAGGAACTTGAAACCTCAAAAGAAGAATTGCAATCGATGAATGAAGAACTTAATACCGTCAATAGTGAACTGCAATTCAAAGTGGAAGAATTAGAGAAAAGTTATGATGATACACAAAATTTATTGTCTAGCACTGATATTGCCACTATTTTTCTAGATAAAAAATTACAAATCAGATTGTTTAATCCTGCAATAGGTGAATTACTTAGCCTTCGAGAAAGTGACATAGGTCGTCCGATTAGTGATTTTTCTGCAAAAGTGGCTAATAACGATCTTTTGACTGATGCCTATCAAGTACTTGAAAAGTTAACTCCCATAGAAAAAGACGTTTGGTCAACGAGTGATAGCCAAAAAAATCGTTGTTATTTAAGACGTATAGTACCCTACCGTACGGTTGACGATCATATTAACGGAGTTGTGGTTACCTTTGTTGAAATAACTGAACGTTATCAGCAAGAGCAATATTTAGAACAGTCCGTACAAGAACGTACCAAAGCGCTTCATGACCGTGAAGTTCGGCTTAAAACCATTATGAAATATGCATCTGAAGCAATCGTTGTAATGGATGATAACGGTGAAATAACAGATTTTAACCAAGCAGCAGAAACGATGTTTAACTATCAATCTGTTGAAGTTATAGGTATAAATATTGAACAATTAGTACCCTCTATAGTGGTTCAAAATAGAAAAGTAGGGACTGAAGTCAAGCTCAGTGTTATAAATGATTTAATAGCACGAACACCACAAGAATTAACAGCAATTCGAAAAGATGGCAGTAAATTTCCTATCAGATTGACGACCACAATAATTGCTAATGATAAACTATGTATTGGTATTATTGCCGATTTAAGTGAAATAACAATATTAAAGAAAGCCATTGTTGATGTCAGTACCATAGAGCAAGAAAAAATTGGCAGAGAAGTCCATGATAATTTGGGGCAACGTCTTACGGGTATTAACTTATTAATAAGTGATTTAAGAAGAAAGATATCAATTGACGATATACGAAGCGGTAAAATGCTGGTACAGATCATGGAACAAATCAGCTTAGCTATAGGTGAAACACGTAACATAAGTCATGGTTTATCACCTGTTTTATTCCCGCCACGAAAACTTCAAGATGCCTTAATTGAATTAATAAAAATAGTTGAGAAAGCAAATATTAAGAGCAAATATGAATTTTCAAAAGTATTGAAAGTCACAGATAACACCACTGCAGTTCAAGTTTATCGCATTGCACAAGAAGCAATTAATAATGCTATCAAATACTCAAAAGCGAGTAATATTGAACTGCAACTTAAAACACATTTAAATCAAATGATGTTAGTGATCCAAGATAACGGTGTAGGTATTGAACTTAAAGAAAATTGGGGCATTGGTTTAAAAATAATGCAATATCGTGCGTCTAGCATTAATGCTAATTTATGCATAGAGTCATCACCAAACAAGGGTACTACAGTTCGTTGTATATTTTGAGATCTATGTCTTTCCCTTATTTATGGGCGTATTATTAAGGATATATAAGCATGCCCGCAGGACTAATTACTGTTATTTGTTTGTTATTACTGCTATTTTTGTGGCCATTTATTTTAATGGATTTCATGTTAATAGGTTTATACAAACTCGGTATATCCCCACTTATAGGCTTAGGTATTATCTTTTGCATTTTACTTGGTAGCTTGATAAACATCCCATTATGGCGATTTAAAACTGTCTCAAAAATTCCAACTGATTTACGTCCGTTGTTTGGATTCAGTCCTTGGTTTCCTCGCCAAATATTACAGAAAAAAGAACTGATTATTGCCGTTAACTTAGGTGGCTGTGTCATCCCATCAGCACTTGCTTTTTATCAATTAGCACGCCTGTTTAACGCTGGAATGATATTAATGCCAATCATCGTAATAATAATTAATGTAATTATTTGCTATCGACTCTCTGAAATAAAACCGGGTGTTGGTATTCTTCTACCAGCATTTGTACCAGGGGTGATTGCAGCGTTGTGTGGGTTAATTCTCACACCAGAAAACCCTCCGGCTGTAGCCTTTTGCGCTGGTATTTTAGGTCCATTGATTGGCGCGGATTTATTGCGTTTAAAACAAGTCATATCATCAAACACAGGGACAGCAAGTATTGGCGGCGCAGGCACCTTTGATGGCATTGTTGTTTCAGGTTTTATTGCGTTGTTATTGACTTAATTGTTCATATTAGATTACAGAATCGAGCCAATACTCTCAACAACTGATATAAATCAGCTAAAGCGTTAAAACGCGGTAATATTATCTACCCCTCCAACTACTGTACTAACTCAACTGCTACTATCAACAAAGTAATATGAATAATTGCTACGGTTAAAATAATCGCAGTTGTTCAGATAAAGACGTGTGATAAATTTACTTAATTAAGGACACTTTGCCATGAAAATTGAACATATTCTTGTCATCATGGACCCAACGATAGACGAACAACCCGCATTATCTAAAGCCATTGAAGTGGCAAAAAGATTTGACGCCAGCATAGAGTTATTTTTAGTGGTTTATCACAGTGGTCTTGCACCTAAATGGTTAAATAAAGAACATCCTCAAGAACAAATAATTAGTTCTTATTTAAAAACTAAGCAGCGTTGGCTTGATACCTATATTTCCCAAGTATCTGACGAGAATATATCAGTGAGCTCAGAGGTTCGATGGCACAAACCTCTTTATGCTGAAATTCTCAAAAAAATCACCGAATGTCATGCTGATATGGTAGTAAAATCGACTCATCAGCATCCTGTACTTGATCGATTACTTTTTACCTCTAATGATTGGCAACTTTTGAAATGTTGTCCCGTGCCTTTACTGCTGGCAAAATTGACCACCGCTGCCACCTATAAAAACGTAATGGCCGCCGTAGATTTAGAAAAAAACGAAGATACACGCAAAAATTTAGATGAAGTGATTCTTGATAGTAACGTGATGATATCAGAATATTTTAATGCTGTTGCACATGTCATCCATGCTTATGATCCTATGGGATATGAATTATGGCCGAGAGAACATATCAGTATGTTAGGAATGGATGTACCTTCATATGAGTACCAAGGTTATCAAGAGCAGCTGCAAGCGCAGCATGAAACAGAATTTACTCAATTAGTAGAACATTATGCGTTTGATGATAACAATATCCATTTCGTCCATGGCATTGCTGCTAATCAACTCGTTGATGTAGTTAGAGATGAAAAGATTGATCTGTTGATTATGGGAGTAAGATTTCATTCGGGTTTTGTCAGTACAACCGCAGAGAAAATATTAAACGATGTGAACTGTGATATTTTAGTGCTAAAATCTTCGTATTAATTTTTATGTTGCGCCATGACTTGATTAGCCAGTTTACATAGAGTTAAGTACATACTTTGATGCAAACAGAGCAGCTAGGAAAACATCCAATTTTTCATTGTCTAATCAGTTAATATCACCATGACATCAAGCATTTCCCCCTTAGTTGGCAGTGGTATTTAAATAACTTTAGGCAAGGAAAATCATTTGAGCATAGTCACTCTATGTTTGGATTATTTAACGCGGTATATAGCAATTAAATTACTTAAGTAGTTACGTTGACTGATTGCTCTGTTCATGTTTTTCTATTATTCCTGCAATTTTGTTTTTAGCTAATTTTTCCATATCACCAAATGAAAAGGACACGGCAATGGAAAAACAATCATCCGCAATCTGTTCAACTCTAACGACACTTCCCAAAATGAAAATAGGATTATCATCATTGAAGTCGATAGCTATTTGGATAGAATCACGGACATGATACTGCTGTGACGTTTCAAATAAAACGCCACCAAAACAGATGTCCTGACAAATAGCTTTTTGAATGGTCGCGCCATCAAAGTTTATTTCTTTAATTTTTATATTTTTTACTAATGGAACCCGCAAATAATGGCGATTTTCATTCTTAAAGACTTTGATATTATTTTTGCCAGCGCCTTTGGCTCTATATAGGGCACTATCAGCAGAATAAATAAGTTCCTCTGCCGTTTTTGCCTGTGTGGGAAAAACGGCAAGTCCACCACTGATAGAAAGATGAAGTTTGGTATCATTTTCTATAAAGAGCATGTTTTTAACGTTCGAACGAATACGATTGCTAAGCATCAACGCATCTTTATGGTTGGTGTTTGGCATCAGAATAACAAACTCTTCTCCACCATAGCGCAGAGCAATATCACTTTTTCGTATTGAACTTGATAATAACTCCCCAAACTTATGCAACACCATATCGCCCATTTGATGCCCATAAGTATCATTGATCAATTTAAAGTCATCCAAATCCATAATGACTAAAGATAACTCAGTGTCTTCTCTTTGTGTTAAAGCGATCAAATGTGTGAGCGTGTCGTTAAAACAGTTTCGGTTAAATAGGCCGGTAAGGCGGTCAATGGTAGAATGGTTGATTAGGCTGTCGAAGTGCTCAAGGGTAGTGAGTTTTGGCTTGCTGATTAGTTTATCCTTATGGTTGGAAAAATAGTCGCATATGGTGGCAACTAATGGTAATGGGCGGCCAACCTGCTTCTTTAACCATAGTGAATGTCGATTAACTTGTATCCAGTGATTAAAAGCAGCATCCCTGTCTAAATGTAAATCAGCTATTACTTTAAAAATTATTTGACACGCAATATTACCATATTCTCTCACGAGTTCGTTGAGTTGACTCAACAGTTTTAGATCGCAAGTCGACTGATTGATGTACTTTATGATATCAGTATTTAATGAATCAATGAGGATTTGTTCGTCAACATTTTCTATAAAGTCATATTCGTAAGTGGACAAATTATCTTCGGGTTTATCTTGGAGGTTATTATCTTGCATAAATTGATACTCTTCTACATATGTCAACATTGGAGAAGTACTTTCAAAACATACAGAAGAGTTACGCCATGTTAAAAACCTTCACTTTGTCGTTTTAACTATGGAAGATTTATCGCCTTACCTGCGGCATAATTCATCTAATACTAGATAGCTTCACTTCAAATAATACATTTCTAGCAATATTTTTATTTATGATAAAATACCTAGTAAATCAAGCATAATAACCATATATGTAACATAACATGACAATGAATTGCTTCCCTGATTTTTGTCAGCTAGTACTTAATATGTTTTTTTTGTGAGGTATTAATGCTTTTCTTAACTTTCAGCTAGCATTTTCAAGTGCTCAGAATCCATAATTTTTATATGTCGTCTATCTAACTTTACACAGCCTTTTCTGCTCATGCTCGTTAATGTACGGCTAACCGTTTCTGAAGCAAGGCCTAAATAATTGCCTATATCATCACGGGACATACTTAAATCAAACTCTACTTCAGAGCAACCGAGCATTTTCTGACTTTCAGATAGTTGGAGTAAAAATGAAGCTATACGAGTATTTGCATTTTTTTTACCTAACAAATTAATGTTTTTACTTTCTTGTTTGAGTTTATTTATGGCATATTCAATTAACCAATGAGGTATCAGTTGGTCAAAAGCTTCTTCTAATTTATATAGGGGTACAGCGCAGGCTGATGAGGTTTCTAACGATTGCGCCGTAGTCAAATGTTCATTAGTGGGTAATCCGTCAAGTCCCAGAATATCTCCTGGTCCGTAGAAGTTTAATATTTGCTCTTCTCCTGTTTGATTTGTGATAAATGTTTTAACTGTTCCTGACTTAATAACATACAAATCTTCTAATCTATCACCAACACGAAACAGATACTCATTTGCTCTAAGCACCTGAGTTTTAAGAGGTTTTAAGTTTAAAACATAATTTTTTATCTTACATACTATGCAATCACTTTTCCTAACACATGCTCGGCAAGGATCCATTGAATTATAATTATCACTGGTAATTTTAAACATACCTTCGTCCTTATTTACCATAATATTGTCTTTGCACTAATGTTAAGAGCCTATACATGAATATAGCTAAAAAGTAATTACACAAACAGCATGCGCGATCTTTACCAATAACGTTATAGGGGAAAACCTGATATTGGTAATATTTTCTTTAGACTACCAAGGAATAGTTTACATACAGGGGAGTTCAGTTCAACTGAAACATTATTTATGGCTTTTACTGAGGGGTCTCTCTGTGGTGGTTAACTCATTTTCGCTACCCATTTGTATTCATAGAAAAAACATAAATGACAGCGTACCTAATTGAACCATTCGATCAGCAATACAAGCTAGTGTAAATTTCGATAGCATTAAAAGGCCAATAGCTAGGTTAGCCGAGTATATCTTTTGGGATCAACTTCAGATCCCCAAGATTTAACTTATCAAACGGCCTTATGATAGGAATCTGTTCTGTATTTCTCAGACAAGGATATAAATAAGGTATTTTTTGTATTAAGGATATTGGTCGCTTCGATGGAAAAACAACCTCCCACAACAACCAATTGAGGATCGGTCAATTTCCCAAGACATTTTAGTGCTTTTTCTACGAGACCACTTTTTACCACGTCTCGATTATTATGTGGAAAAGTAATCAAAGTGCAGGTATCACCAAATTGTGATTCACAGCTTACGGCAAGATTTTTATATTTAGTTGGTACTCTTTCTTTTATCAAAGTAGAGTCTACGTTTCTCAATATATGAAATTTCATAAGTACTTCCATCGCTTTATTAAAAAATAATAAAATCACAAAACGCCTTTATTGACGTATTGTTGTGCTATCAAATTATTTGACCACACATAGGAAATATATCAGTAATATTATGCTTGAAAACTGATTAATGTCAGTAAAAGTAATCTTTGTTTACTTCGAAGCAACATAGCTAAAGTCACTGAGAATTTTAAACTTATAACGATAAAAGCGCAGAGTAGATCTGCAATATGAAGCAGATTACACCGCGCTATTGCTGTTAATGATAATGGATTTTCGTAACAACAATTAGCTAATACTTCCTTCATGTTTATGCAAAAAATATTTATGTAACTCATCCACTACAATAAGTAATAGTGCAATCGCCAATAAACCTGTCCACTGCTGTAAAGAAACAGGAGATAACTCAAGTAATTCTTTAAGTCCCGGCGTATACATAGCCATAATATGGATACCTTGAGCTGCTAACATGCCAAAAAGTAAAAACTTATTACCGAAAAAATACTGTTTAAAGATTGATAACTTTTCAGAGCGGCTATTCAATACATGTACATTTTCAAATAGCACCATTAAAAGCAATGTCATATTCCGTGCTTCTTGCTCCGCTAGACCGCTATCAATTTGCCACTTAAAGAAAGCAAAAGCCAAACTCCCCATAATAATAGCATTTACCACTATACGCGCTATCATCAACCGATTGAAAATAGGTTCATTAGGCGGTCTAGCTTTTTGTTTAAGCTCATTCCCTTCGGGTGGTTCAAAAGCTAACGCGACATCTTGTATGCCATTAGTCACTAGATTTAGCCAAAGTAATTGCAGCGGAAATAATGGCAATGAAGTACCAAAAAGCAAAGAAAATAACACTAATAATATTTCTGCTGCACCCGTAGAAATAAGTAAAAAAATGACCTTACGAATATTGTTATAAACTACTCGCCCTTGAGTTATACCTTCAACAATAGAAGCAAAATGATCATCGGTCAGAATAATATCTGCACTTTCTCTTGCTACATCAGTGCCACGCAATCCCATCGCAATACCAACATGCGCATGATTAAGAGCGGGTGCATCGTTCACACCATCACCTGTTACCGCAACAAAGTCACCGTCTTGCATAATTTGTTCAATGATCTGTTTTTTCTGATGCGGAGAAACACGAGCAAACACCTGCGTGCTGTGCACACACTGACTAAAGGCATTTTTACCTTGTTCAAAAGCTATTCCTAAATCATCTCCCGTAACCGCTTGCATTGTACTATCAGCAATACCTGATTGCAGTGCCAACGCTAAAGCCGTTTTTGGATGATCGCCTGTAATCATCGCGACACTGATGTTTGCCATTTTGCATTGAGCAACCGCACCTTTAACTTCTGGGCGAAGTGGATCTATCATGCCAACCATACCAATAAAGCGTAAGTTTCGTAGTGCATCTTCAAGTTTTTCAGGAACACTATCTAACACTGCACATGCCAAACCAAGTACGCGATAACCTTTACTAGCAAAGTCATCAACCTGCTGCTCAATGTCCAGCGATTTTTCACTGTTCTGGCACATTTCTAACAACCTTTCGACACTGCCCTTAACAAAGATATAGAGCTTACCCTGATATTGATTGAAACTAGCACAATAAGCATTTTCTGATTCATAGGGTATTTGTGCCAATTCAGTATAACGCTTACGCCCATCTTTATAGGCTATATCATATTTTGATGCTAAGACTAAAAAAGCGACATCAACCATATCCCCTTGACCACGCCAACCTTCTGTTGTTTTTTCTAAATAGGACTCATTCGCTAGAATTCCCGCATGGATTAACAGCTCCAGTGAATTAACTTTAGCTTCGTCTCTACCCTGCTCTTTACTTGTCAATATCGAATCAAGAGCAGTGACTTCACCATGCAAATCTAAACCTTCTCCACTCACTTGATAGTGATCGCCACCATTAAGCCAAATTTGCTGAATAGTCATTTCATTTACGGTTAACGTACCGGTTTTATCTGAAGCAATATAAGTACAGGAGCCCAGTGCCTCAACAGCCAGTAAATTTCGAATAATCACTTGTACTTTAGCCATTCGGCGCATACCTATGGCCAGTGCAACGGTAATAGCCGCGGGCAAACCTTCTGGAATAGCCGAGACAGCCAACGCAACACCAAGTAAAAAGACCGTACCCAAATCATCACCACGCAGTACTGTGATGATAAAAATCAAACTGATTAAAATTAAAATGCCGTAAGTAATGCGTAAAGTGAAACGTTCAATACGTAATAATAAGGGTGGTTTGCTTTGAGTGTTTTCAACATCGGCGGCGATTTGCCCTATTTCAGTATTAACACCCGTAGCAGTAACATAACCAACACCTCTACCGCTCATCACTACCGTGCCCGCAAAACATCGCTGTGTTTTATCAATCATCACATTATCAACAACCAGATCGTTATTTACCGCGGCTGTAATAGATTTGCTTGCAGCAATGGACTCTCCCGTAAGCATGGACTCATTTATTTGCAAACCGTTATTACTGACTAAAATCAGGTCCGCCGGTATTTTATCACCTGGCACTAACTGCACTAGATCGCCCGGCACCACCTGATCGGCATTTATTTTTATTGGTTGATTATCACGAATAACACTAGCATAAGATGGCACCATTTTTTTCAACGCTGTTGCCGCTTTTTCTGCTGAGAACTCTTGTACTGTGCCGATAACGGCATTAATTATCAGCACCGCGAGAATAAAAAAGGCATTAATCTTTTGCCCAAGAAAAAAAGACAACACAGCCGCGGCCAGTAATACGTTAATAAAAGGACCTTTAAACTGACGAGCAAATATTAATAAAAGACTAACTGAACTAGTATCAGGTAAAACATTCGCGCCATGTAGTTTCAGGGCTTGTTCAGCCTGCTTTGATGTTAAATTTTTTGGGTAGTTTGAAGTCATCAATCATCCCTAACAATACTTATGAGTGTCTGATAAGAACTTACTTTTCATTATGTTGAGCAATATTTCTCCGGTAAATAAGGTGGTAAACAATACCCACTAACAAGCTACCACCAACCAAATTGCCCAAAATCACTGGTACTAAATTATTAAAAAACCCCGCCCACGTAACAGTTTCGGCTATTAAGCTTGTAGTATTAAAGGCTTTTTCTAACATGGCTAACGGGATGATATACATATTAGCAATACAGTGTTCAAAGCCTGCGGCAACAAAAGCAGAGATAGGAAAGACAATGGCTACCGTTTTATCAATAACAGTTCGTCCTGCAAAAGCCATCCATACCGCGATGCATACCAAAACGTTACATAGCACCCCTTTGAAAAAAGCACTCCAAAATGGCATAGCGGTTTTTATCATCGCTATCTTTATGTACTGCTCAGCAATCGCACCATTATTCATTTCGGTATGACCTGAAAGAAACACCAATACAGCCAAACCTGCAGCACCAATAAAGTTAGCCAAACAAACTATAATCCAGTTTCGTAATAGCGCTACACTCGATATTTTTCCCTCCGCCCACGCCATTACTAATAAATTATTACCGGTAAATAATTCTGCGCCAGCAACAATCACCAAGATTAAACCTAAAGAAAATGCCAAACCGCCCACGACTTGGCCAGTGGCAAACCCCAGAGAGGCGTCTGATTTAATTAAGACAAAATAGAGCGCACCCAAACCGATAAATGCACCCGCAAGTACACCTAACATAAGCAAAGATAGGAACGGTAAATGCGCTTTTGTAACGCCAACATTATTTACCCGTTGAGCTATTTCTTTGGGAGAGAAAGCATCAGATCCAAAAATTTCAGACATAGGTTTCCTTAAAAACTATCTAAGAGGTATAACTTTAGCTTTATTCAATGTAGCTAATCTTGCTAAATTGAGCCTAGCCTGACTTAGATCACAAAAACACCGCAACGTACAAAAAACCACCACCACGTACTGCTATATTGTGAACATAAATGATTAAAGAAGGTGCTGTCATGTCCGCAGATCTCATTAAAACAATCTGCCCCTTTTGTGGGGTTGGTTGTGGTATTTGCTTAAAAGTAAATGAACAAGGACAGTTACTCAGTGTTGAGCCACAGCAAAGCCACCCTATAAGTCAGGGGAAGCTTTGTGACAAAGGTTGGAGTACTGCTTACGCTATCAACTCAAATCAACGCTTAACTCAACCTTTAAAGCGCATCAACAAAAGCTTTTACCCTATTAGCTGGCAAGAAGCATTAACCACAATAGCCGATGAGCTAACCGCCATTATCGATGAATCCGGTAGTCAAGCAGTTGGCCTTATCAGCAGCGCTAGAGCCAGTAATGAAGATAACTATGCTGCACAAAAATTTGCCCGTGCAGTATTAAAAACCAATAACATTGACCATTGTGCCCGCATTTGCCACAGCCCTACCGTTGCTGGACTAAAGCAATCTTTAGGCTCTGGCGCTATGACTAACAGTGCCAAAGATATTTTTGAGACCGATTTAATGTTAGTTTTTGGCGCTGATCCTACCGAAAATCACAGCATTTTAGGTGGTCATATTATGCAAGCGCACGCACAAGGCACCGAATTGATTGTGGTTGACCCCAGAGTCACGCGCCTGGCTAAACTTACTCCTATGCATTTGCAACTGAAGCTCGGCAGTAATATTGCGCTAATCAACGCGTTATTACATGTCATCATTAAAGAGCAATGGTTTGACCAACACTTTGTTGAGTTACGCTGCAAGGGTTTTGAGCAACTAACAAAACATGTCAAAGATATAACGCCAGAATCAGTTGAAAGTACGACGGGTATCAGCGCTGAGTTAATTCGCGCCACGGCAAAGGCTTACAGCCAAGCAAAACGTGCGATGATTTTTTATGGCATGGGCATAACTCAATATGTTAGCGGCACTAACAATGTTATCTCGCTGGCTAATTTATCATTGAGCTGCGGTCATATAGGCAAACCGGGTACAGGTGTTAACCCGCTAAGGGGACAAAACAACGTGCAAGGCGCATGTGACATGGGTTGTTTACCCAATGTTTATCCCGATTATCAAAGAGTAGCAGAATTACAAAGCCAAGAAAAATTTAGCAAGGTGTGGGGAACACAAGTGGCTCAACAGCCGGGATTAACTTCCCTTGGTATGACTAAAGCGGCTCAATCAGGTGATTTTCGTGCCTTACTACTTTTTGGTGAAGATCCTGTGGTAACCGATCCCGATCAAAATCATGTGCAATCGTCTTTAAAGAATTTAGATTTACTGGTAGTCGCCGAACTCACCATGACAGAAACCGCCAAATTGGCTGATATTATTTTACCTGCAGCCTCTTTTGCCGAAAAAGACGGTAGTTTTACCAATTGCGAGCGTCGAGTACAAAAAGTGAATCAAGCGTTAGCTCCGTTGGGTGAAGCTAAAGGTGATTGGCAGTGGTTACAAGCACTTGCCAAGCAAATGGGGAGTCAGTTATTAAACTGGCAAAGCAGCGAAGAAGTATTTAATGAAATGGCTGCGTTAACGCCTGCTTATCAAGCGATGACTTACCAAAAAATTAACGATAATTCAGGCTTACAATGGCCATGTACTGAAGAGACTCCCAATGGCACCACTATTTTACATCAACAAAGTTTTCCTATTGGTAGAGCTCGATTCATTTGCGTTAATCAAGTTGATATCGATGAACCCATTGATGAAGACTATCCCTTATTATTAACGACTAACCGCCTACATTTTCACTATGGTTGTGGTTCAATGACGCGTAACTCTCCCTTATTAGAAAGAGAAACACCACCCGGAGTACTCTTCATTAATCCTACAGATGCCATCGCATTGAATATTACTCATCAAGCGCCAGTTAGCATTAAGTCTCGGCGTGGTTATGTTGAAACCCGCGCTATGCTCAGTGACGATGTGCCTATTGGCTTAGTAAGTATGCCCTACCATTTTAAAGAAGCGCCCTCTAATCAGTTGACCAATACCGCACAAGATCC
>PJEL010001556.1_pt1 | contig 22837 bp, 21 predicted proteins | sample 1853271 | NCBI WGS metagenome assembly PJEL01 (sample SAMN08108733, study PRJNA415343) | Invertebrate metagenome, whole genome shotgun sequencing project. | host: Globobulimina | place: Sweden: Gullmar Fjord | collected 2015-08
CGAGTATTTTGTCACCGGGAGCGTCGTCTCCTAAATGTGGAAGGACTATGAGCTGTATCTTGACGAGGACCCGCAGCCGGCGGTCAAGGGCACACTCAAGATGGTTCGTTGGCCGCATCGCCAATCACATCTTGACCAGTGTTGGGATGCAAGTTGATTTGCACGCCGTTGTCCTGCGCGATTACATCGTTGTTGATAAGCGAGGTTGCAAGCAGGATCGAAATCCCGCACATCAGGTTGCGGTTGAGAGTCGACATCTTCATCCCTTTTCTCGTAGTGGATATTAGTGCCCCGGCTAACGCCGAGGGGCATCGGATCCAAATTGTGTTGGCTAATGCGCGGTTCGCACAGATATACGCCACACGTATCTAATCATGCTCTATTGTGAACTATTCCCAAATAGATGGCGTGGGAGAATGACAAAAAACCGGAAACCGACACCTTTTTTGGGCTAGGCGCCGGTTTCTGGCAGGGGAAAACTGAGATTTGCTCACCCAAATTAAACCTACTCCCCAGTCCCAAAGACCTCCTCGGCCCTTGCACGCAATCGAGCCCTTGCGACTTCCACCTCTTTTAAAGCTTCCGACAGACTCTTCAACTCGTCTGCTCGTACCTTTAATCCCTCTCGAATGAACAGAGCTGCGGCCTCAGATCGACTCTTTACTGCCCCTGTTTCCACCCATGCATCAAGCTCTGATTGAGTGCTTTCATCCACTCGGACCATGACAACTTGCCCTCGCGGATGTTCACCAAGCTCTTCCACACTTGATCGAAGCCCCGGCTCCATGCATACCACCTTGATAGCTCTACCGTTACCGGGCGTGCAACACCCCTCTTCAGGAATGCTGCATTCGCTTTGGTCAGCGCAGTCATCGCCCTTCCTTCCCTTGATTTTCATCTTCATTCCATGCTCCTGGAGCCCTGCCGCCTCCCACATCGCATCAAAATCGACTCCTTTATTGGACAGTTCATCTCGAACGGCCTGCAGAATGGTGGGCAAATTCACTCCAGTGAAAACCGCCTTCTTCGTATGACCTTTGTCTTGTGTGCTCATCTTGATACTCACGTATATAAGGAAAACTTTGAATGCCAACAGCCCCCTTGGGACAACATGCCCAGCCATGACATCAGTTGATACATTATACGTGTAATACTATTACACGTTTCACTCATTCTTTGTATTTTTGATAGATCATGCTGAATCTGGGCATTAGGTCAGCACCGGGGGAGAGAGAGAGAGAGGAAAACCACGAAAAGCCGGCCCTATTACAGGGTCGGTTTTGATTGAAAAATGGACTGCGTCAACCTATATGAGATTTCCGATGCGGAACGAAATACTCAAACTAGCTGGAGTTGCCGGACGCGCGGCCGCCTATTTTGGCGACGACGGGCGATGGCCCTTCCTCCAGAATCTGGTCCGCAACCTCTCGTCGATGCACTTGAACCTCGCGAGGAAACTCAAATGCGATGCGAACTCGGTCGCCCTTTACCCCCGCAATGCGAACAACACCAATCGGGTTTTGCGGATCCCCAATGACAACTTCCTCCCCCTCACGTCGGGTAATCACCAACATCGTCAGGACCTCCTGTCCTACGTTTGGCAGCCCCACTCACTGTTTCCCACCAGTTACAGTGTAAGCTGCGCTCATTGACGATTGCATGTTAACAAACATCCTGCATACGCAGAATTTTGAAAGGCGACCCACCAGCCCGCCCTAGCTACAAACGTCTTATCCAAAATAGCGACTTTCCTAACCAAACCAAGTGAGTTCAGGTCGATCCGGCACAAAAACTCACAAAATGCCCTTCCAACGTCCGGTAACGCAGGTGCACTGGCACATTCCACCATGTTTGCACATGACGCAACGGTCAGTACATGGGGTCCAATCAATCGATCGCTTGTACTTCGGTAACTTCCGGGATGCGATCCATAATACTTCGTTCGATCCCTGATTGCAGGGTAAGATTGCTGGATGGACATCCAACGCAGGCCCCATGAAATCGGACCTGCACCACGCCTCGGTCAGTAATATTAACCAATTCGACATCGCCACCATCCGCCTGCAAAGCGGGGCGAATCAGATTCATGATCTGATTTACACGATCAAACAGCGCTGTTTCTGGTGATTCGCTCATTCCACGAATATCGTAGCCGTGTCACTGTAGAAAGTCGGATGAATGGACAGGAAAGTCAGCCCATGAATCATGCAATAGGGAATTCACCGTCAATCGCATTCCACGAGGCACTGCTCACGCAGCACCCGGGGCTCCAATGGCGGAGCGAAGTGGACAATCCCCGATTCGTATCGCAAGTTGCCTTGCTAAGCTTTTTATTGCTGCTGTTAGCCTCGTTGGCAGGGTGCAGTAGCGAACCGAAGCAACTTGATGATCCACTGGCGGTGATGCAAGATCCAATGACTGTCAGCCAAAATCGACTTGAGGCCATGCAACAGGCAGCATTGGTCGAACGCGACAACCCGGAGCGAATAAAGGCCCTCAAAGAGATCATGACAGGCAAGGGTGGGCATCCGCTCAAGGTTCGGCTTGCTGCATTTGATCAACTCTACGCCCACAATCCAGCATCCGCGAAGGTAACTCTGTATTACCGGCTACCGTTTATTCCGTCGAACGATTTGGTAGCTGTGATGTGCAAGCGAATCGCCGATGAAGGGTGGACCGAGTTCACCCCATCATTGGTACGATCGCTCTCAACGGGTGAGAGTTTTGAAGATCCCAATGAACGACCCGACGGCAAAGCCTTGATGCGATTACATCCTGGCCAATCTCTTAATCAGATTGTTCTCGGGGCAATTGAAAACCCAGGATCAGGTGTGCCCGCCAAACGATGGAGGCAATCGGCGTGGAATCTCCTACATCAGATCGGCGCACCGCAAGACTATTTGATCAAATGGATCGGCGATACTACTCGATACCAACAAGGCGATTCATTCTTTGATGATTTGCATCGCGGATACACTGAAATGGGCATCATCCCCGAAACAATGGAGGAAATGCTGTGGCTGCATGAATTCCTTACGCCCGATTATGCGGAACACTGGAGTGCGTACCGAGCAGTCGTCGCAGCTGTGCCGAGTTCTCAACAACAGTCTTTTAGCCTGCGTCATCTTCCAATTTTGCATGCCGTTTACACATACCGTCCAGATTGGTTTACATTGACCAAGAACGAATTGCGTTCGATCCTGCGCCGCGAGCTTGTAGATCGACCACACTACTATTCAGGCACGGGCGGTGGAGGAGGTAAGAATCTTCGGCGGCCACAAAATTTTGAAGACTGGGAAGACAAAATCCAATGGGCTGACCTGTTGGCTATCCGACTAGGGGATCAACTCATCCGAGATCCAGATATTCGAAGCGACTTGATTCATCAAATCGGAAGGGACCGGACGGACACCTCAACCGAGTTGGGTGGCATCCTCACCATATCACCTGAGGGACGCGCAAAATTAGTAGAATTTGCTCCTCGACGAATGGCAAACGACACCCGCTACTTACCTTCGGATAAAATGGTTATCTTTGGTTACATCTCGCTCTTCCATTATCATTTCCATGTTCAAGAGATCAACAATCGAGATTATGCAGGACCTGGGCTTGGAGATCTTGGTTACGCCAATGTAATGCGGATCAATGGAATCGTGCTTACCAGCGTTTCCACTAACCGCACTAATGTGGACTATTATCAAGAGGGAAAAGTCGTGATTGATTTGGGAATTTTGGAAGAGTGATACCACATTTTTTCGCAACCCATGAAGCTGGTGTAAAGAACATTAGATGAATCAAGACCGATCTGATAACACGGAATTTGCAGCATCGTCACCGAAGGCGATCCCTTTGATGGATGAGACTCCTGTCGTCCTGCCACCCCTCCCTGGGACGGTCATTGTGCGCCCAACGCTTGAAGACCTGGTCGAGGAGATGGCCCATGATTTGTTGTCACATAGTCTCAATTGTGTACGGGCATTCGGCGATTTTCATGCGGTCTTGCCTGGAGGCGATTCCATGAGTGCGCTGTATCGCACACTCCTCTTTGATCCAATTTGCCGGGGCATACCATGGCGCCGCACCCACTTGTGGCAAGTGAGTGAAGACATCACTCCCAACAATGCAGGCCATCAAGAGCAGAGTACGGGAGCACAATGGGCTATCCTGGAAGAATATCTATGCGAACATGTTGGCATTCCACGCAATCAGCAGCACCCCATCCCCGCTCAAAGTACTGAAGCAGCGACGGTTTATGCTCACAACATGCAACGCAACTTAGAATGGAGAGAAAAGGGACATGATCGGCCTGACTATGTCCTGCTCGAGCTAACCCGCGACGGGGTTATCAAAGATATGCATGCTCAGATCGCAGGCGATAACAACTCTGCTGACCTTTATCACTTTCGGCAATCGCATGCGAATCAAACCGACAACCAAGTCGTATTGACCACAGATCTTGTGCGGGCATCTCGGTTTACCGCAATCTTAGTTACAGGCGAAGATCGAGCACCATTTTTGCAGTCAATGCCCGAAAGGTCATGCCTCAATTCTCCTACCGGAACACACAACGACTCTGGACACGCTTCGGCAAAACAACTCGATCCAAACAGCAATCAGGTTTCATTGTTCGAGCATGTTGAGCCCCATGAAGGCACGCTCCGGTGGTATGTCGACCATCAAGCTTGGCCAGTTTAATCACCCTTCACTGTCAGCCAATGTGCCCTACTCACTGTTGCAATTCTGTTCTTAGTCTTTCAACGTTGGCTTGCATGCGCTGCAAATAGTCAGTTGCCGAAGGCAATCCATCCGCATTGATCGAAGCATGTTCTACTGGCTCAAACACAACATGCTCAAATCCTAGAGCGGCAGTGAGAGTTGCTTTCAATTCAGATGTTGGTTCCGCTTCCCAAAGTAGTATGCGACGACGGCTTGGAGCGAGAGTTGCGTTCGCCGACGCCACTCGTTCCTGCACATCCACCATTTCCTCTTCCGAAAGTGATTGTGCAGGATCAACATCCAGATTGTGAATGGACCACTTCAATTCTCGAGCGAGATAATTATACGCAGGGTGTGATGCCCACAATTCGACCTGTTCCACCTGTTTTGTCAATTGCATGAGAGATGAATGCAGCTCACGCAAGTCTTGAACCAGTTCATGGAAGTTGGCTTCAAATTCATTCGCGTGGCGCGGCCAACGGGATTGCAGTGCATGCAGTATCGCCTTGGCTTGATGGATGGCCAACGTGGGGGCGACCCAAGTGTGACCGTCAATGCCATCATGCGTGTGATCGCCGTTCATTCCGTGGGTATGTGTGGTCGTTGCATACTCGATGAAACCACCGGGTAACTCGAATGCAGTTTCGATGATTCGGCTGGCGGGCAGTACCGCGGTCAACATCCACTTTTCAAAGACGGCACCGTTCGCGATGATGAGATCCGCAGATTGGTATGCAGTGACAGTTTCAGCATTCGGATTCCAATGAATTGGATCCGCATCCGTGGGCAGTGGGCAGATTACTTCTATTGCGTCGCCGCCGATTCTCTGCGTGAAATACGTCATGGGGTGAAAGGTCGTGTACACCACAGGCTCACGCTGTGTTGCATCATTGACTGCCCCACCGCTGGTTGCACTGCCGGACGATGTTGACTTGGATTCCTTGCACCCCGCTGGGAACACGCAGATGACCATCCACAACAGGCAGATGGCTGCCACATTTGTTTGACTCCGAATTGCAATTGCCATTCCTACTTGCTCCAAATTGACGTTTCATCCAGCCGAGCGCTTCAGCAGCGTACGATGTCCCGTTAAACACCCCAGAAAATCTCAAACAACGCTCGACACCACAGCAACTCGGCCGTCAAATTTCTAATAATGGTATAGGGTGTTCGCTGTCGCTGTGCCACTCTTGGCTTTGGACACTTCCTTTCGGACGCATCATACTTCTCAATCTATGGGCTTTTCTATGAAATGCAAACTTCTCATCTTGCTTCCGTTCCTCTTGACTCTTGGGATCATCGGTGCAGCTTATGGATTCAGCATTCTGACTATCCCTGCGCCGACGTACTCTGTTGATCAGCCAATTGATATTTCGGTGCCCGTCATGTCCATGGATGACTACAGCAGTATAGTGGACGCGCATCGCCGCCCCTACGTCCTCGATTATGCAGTAGCAGATTCTGATTCCAAATCGGCCGGCGCGCTCCATTGCTTTGGCATCTCCAATCATGTGAATGATCCCACTGATCCGGACATTAACGCGATTCGCGGTGCTTTCGAATCGTTCAATCCCACCGTCGCTCTCATTGAAGGTAGGACCTTTGTCTACTTTGGCGGGTTTGACCGCACTACCAAACGATTCGGTGAGTCGGGGGCGGTGTATGTCCTCGCCAAACAAGCAGGCATTCCAATCTACTCGCTTGAACTATCACTGGACGATGAGGTTGCAGGTGTGTTGACGAGATTTACCGCAGAGCAGACGTCACTTCAATACATATTGCGGCCATACTTCGGGCAACGCCGTCACGGTCCGATGGATGATCCGGATACTTTCGTAGAGCATTACATTGCTGATCGTGGCACACTCCCCGGATTGAATGGTGTTATCGAAAGCGTGGCAGACATCGACGCAATCTGGAAAAGGGATTTTGCAGACAGCCTCGATTGGCGAGATTGCGATGATCAAAATGGTTGGCCAGGGTATTTGAACGATGTTGCTGCCTACGGCAACACTGTGCGTAATGACCATTGGCTACAGGTGATTGCAGATCTCGTCATCAACAAAAAAGAGCGCGTCTTCATGACCTGTGGTTGCAGTCATGCGGTACGATTAGAAGCGACGCTCGACTCGATGTTGGCGAAGACCGGTCAATAACGCCACGCCCAATGCTTGCCTCCTTTCCATTCAAGTGGTGCGTCATGAGAGGATGAGCATACCATACAGGCGCGTTTACCCGGTACGACTAAGACCAACCTGTGAGAATGAGCGAGCGAGCGGATGATTGACAGCACCGACAAGAATGTCATTGATCTCTATAGCGCTGTACGGGTAGGCAATCATGATTCCATCCGGGAGCTGTCGCCAACGCTTGAGGACCTTGAGTCTGTTTGTGAGATCCAGTTTCTTGACGATGAGATTGCCTACAACATCACTCCGCTCATGGCGGCTACATACTCGAAGGAAGGTGCGTCTATTGAAACGGTCCAGCTACTGCTCGATCTAGGAGCGCCAGTGAATCAGACCGTCGATGGCCGAAGTGCTGCTTACTACGCTTGCCCGGCGATCGAGGGAGCTGAAGTTGAACCAAGAGGCGATCTCGCTCGCTTTCGCCTACTCCTCGAATCCGGTTGCCCAATGGATTTCACAACAGAACAAGGCAACAGGATTTTCTGTGCCAATATCGAGCATGGCTTCTATGAAACCATGTGCCTCATGCTTGATCACGGGGCGAATCCAAACGGTCGATCTAATCCAAATGATTCTGACAAACAGCATGGGGAACAGTTTTCCGCTCAGCCGGGCAAGAACATCGTTCGACGCCAAACACCTATTCATTCTGATTTTGAAATCCCACTACATATGGCAGCTCAATCAGGATCCCTGGAATGCCTACAAGAGCTGCTCAGTCGAGGGGCAGACGTACAGGCTATTGACGATGGTCGAGAAACAGCTCTTTGGTGCGCGAAGAATGAAGAGATGATCGGGAAGTTAGTAGAACTTGGATTGGATTTGGAGGCCAAAGGCCAGTTTAGTTGGACCGTTCTTGCGGATGCGGTTATTGAAGGAATTGAGGAGCTACCTCGTATGCAGGCGCTTGTGAAAAATGGGGCGAATGTCAACGCCCATACAGACAAGCACGGCTACACATTATTCATGTCCGCAGCAGGTTCTATGGAACGGGACCGAAGGGTCTTGGAGTATCTCGTTGAAGCCGGTGCAGATCCACATGCTGTGAGTGATCTCGGCTACAACGCGTTTCATGCTGCGATTGACGTCGACGGCCCTGACGCAAATACCGAGGAGAACATAAGTTCCATTTTTGGTTATCTTAGCGAGCTTGGTGTCAATCTGGAGCAACGCAACAACTACCACTTCACGCCCTTGGGGCTTGCGATCGCACTTGGAAACGACAAAGAGATTCGTGCGTTGGTGGAGCTGGGAGCTGATGTCAACACGACGACTCAGCAGGTCGCTCCATATTCCGCACGTGCGGATGTAGAACTGTATCCTGCCATTTTTGCTGCTATATGTGACTCAATCTATCAACGGGAAGCAGTGAGTGCACTTATTGCAGGCGGCGTTTGTTTGGATGTTACTGATCGGTATGGCCTTAACCCACTAGAGTGTGCAATAAAGATGCTCGAGCATAGGAATGCGAGCAAACATCGAGTTAACACTGTGGAGAAAATAACAGATGCTCAAGAAAATGTGCGCATCATTCGGCACGCGATGACCAAAGGGTGAAAACCCAAACAACCGCGTCCATGATTTCATGTATGATAGGAATTGGCGTCCTATCGACCTTCGATCGTGAGCGTCGTCTTTTTTGGCTTGCGAGATACGGCATTGCCGGATGCACAACCGCCGCACGCCGAAGCATTTCGATTGCGATTGTGTTTGGTGGGTAAGAACGGGCGCACCACAAACACTACCGCGCCAAATGCCATTGCGGTCACCACCCAGAATTGCCAGTCATTTATCGGCAGTGTGGTCATAATCTAAACTCTTGCACAGCAATATCAAAAAAATCGCTCAATGTCGAATCGGCATGCCCAATCGTTAGGCCCCAACAAATTGCAAGCCTTGGTAGGTGATGAAGGCAAATATGTATGCTACGAGGGACATATAGCCGAGCTGAAGCCCCGCCCATTTCCAACTTCCTGTCTCGCGTTTTGTAACCGCAAGAGTCGGCAAGCATTGCATCGCCAAAACAAAGAACACGAGTAGGCTTGCGGATGTCGCGGTTGTGAAAAGCGGTGTTCCATCATCCCGGGTAGCGGAACTTATGCGATGCAAGACGCCTTCATCCTCGACATCATCGGATCCACTCACGAGGACTCCCATGGTCGACGCAAAGACTTCACGGGCTGCAAAACTCGTCAAAACACCCACGCTTAATCGCCAATCGTACCCCAGAGGCCGAAACACTGGTTCGAGCACATGCCCAAGTTTGCCCGCATAACTATTCGCTTGGGCGTGTTTGGCTTCGAGCAAATCGGCTTCGTCATTCAAAGCAGCTGCTCCGTCCGCATCTGCTTCCACGATGGCTTCAGCCTGAGTTCGAAGGGTCATCGCTTCTGCGGGCGCGTTTACTTTCGGGAAAGCGCTCAGCCACCATAACACGATACATATGAGAAGAATCGTCGTACCTGCGTTCTTGAGAAACACGATGCCACGGTCGATGGTGGTATACACCGCGCTTCGTATGGATGGCATCTTGTAGGATGGCAATTCCAAAACCATCGGGCGACTCTTGCCCGGCAACAATGTTCGACGCATCAGCATCGCTGTTACCATCGCCACAATCGCACCAAGTATGTAACAGCCAAAAAATGCCAATCCCGCTAACATCGGTTTATCAGTAAATAGAATGCCGATAAGCAAAACGTACACGGGTACACGAGCAGCGCAACTCATAAACGGAGCCACGAAAATAGTGGCCATACGATCCTTGCGATCAGGGATCAGTTTGGTCGACATGATGCCGGGAATGGCGCAGGCATGGCTTGACAACAAAGGAACAAACGCATGCCCGGGAAGCCCGAAACGACATAGTAACCGATCCATGACAAATGCAGCGCGAGCGAGATACCCGGTGTCTTCAAGAATACTAATGAGAAAGAATAGCAAACAAATCTGAGGAAGGAAGATGACGACGCTCCCCACGCCACCGATGACGCCGTCCACCAACGCATCGCGGATGAGTCCTTCGGGCATTGCTGAAGCAACCCATGCACCGATCGCGCCGAACAAACTGTCAATCATGTCCATCGGAACCGCAGCAAGCTGATAAATGACCCAGAATAGTCCCGCCATTATTAGGGCAAATGCGCCGATTCCTAAAACAGGGTGTGTAAATGCCGCGTCCAACCGATCGGTGAAAGAATCTGCCTCCGACCCGATGGCTTCATGCCCGCCCACACAATCCGCAACGGTATCCTCAGCCCAGGCGACGATTGCTTTCGAATCATCGACGGGCGGGATGGCTTTGAGTGGCGCGGTAATCGGGATTTCATCCATCGTCAACATTCCGCCGACGACTTGATTCAACGCTGCTACACCCGAACCGGATTTAGCACAGATTGAAATACATGGAGATCCGATGCGCTCAGAGAGTTTGTCCGCATCAATAGTCAATCCTCGACGCTGCGCAATATCAATCATGTTCAGCGCGACGATGAGCGGTCGACCATGTTCTTTTGCCTCTGCAACCAACCGTAAGTTCCGGACGAGATTGGTCGTGTCCACAACCACCAACACAGCCCCGACCTGCCCTGCTTGTTCGATTTCGCCGTCAAGTACTTTTCTGCACAGTTCGGATTCGGGGAGTTGGAGGGAGAGTTGGTACACGCCAGGCAAATCAACAATTTGCGCTTTGGTTGATGTCCCGGATGAGCTTTCGAACGTCGCTTGACCAACGCGTGCTTCAACGGTGATCCCCGGAAAATTGGCTGTCTTTGCGCGCAAACCACACATGCGATTGAACAGCGTTGTCTTTCCGGTGTTGGGGTTGCCTAAAAGTGCGATTCGTGAAGTGGTCGTGTCAGGCGTGACGAGGCTAACCACTCGCGTACCGGCATCCTGCGGCGTTTCCGTTGCATCGGCTACCGTCATCATGGGCCGCAGTCCTCATCAATCCATTGTGTGATTATAATCGTACTGGAATCGAAATGTACTTGCTTATTCGTTCGCACTCAGGCCCACGCTGCCGATGATGCAACCCGCACCCAACGGTCGTATGTCACACTTGCTGTGTAACTTTGATTTGACGAGCAACGTCCGGCGATAATCCAATTCGAGTGCCCCCCACCTGAACGATGCAAGGTGTTCCAACTTTGCAAACCCGAAATTTGCATTGATCCGTCATTCCAAGGGCATTCAGATATTCACAATCTTCACATGTGTCTGCGACATGCAATCGTCCACGATCACCAACTTGCAAGACCGTCAAATCGATGGCGTCCGTGGTTGTTGACTCCGCCACATTCACATCATCGAGGGGAGTGGTTGTGTCATTGACTGCGTTCATGCTCTTGGCTCCATGGAGATTGAGATGCTGAGCGGCCACAGGGTGAATCTCATACCACCGACCATCATGAAATAGTCGGATCTAATTGCAATTGCGACCAAGTCTCAATTATATTACGACAGCAATGGCCTGAGAACAAGACCACACATTCGTTTTGGCTCCCAAATAGGGTGGGGTGCCCGATCCTCATTCGATAACATGCGCCAGACGCCCGAAACGGGGTTTTTGCGGAATCCCATTACCTTCTGCTATACATTTCGATCGTTGAATTCGCGGCCGTTTGCATGCTGTGTTGCTCTCTCACATACTCAAGAGCCTGTTTTTCAACCCTTTCCTTCTCGTGACGATTCTCAAGCACGTCGCAGATTCTCTCCGCGATCTTCTGACAATCGTTGATTGGAGCAAGCCACCCGGTGTGGCCGTGCTTGATCAATCCAGCACTTCCTCGGCTATCGGTGGCCACGACCGCGACCCCGGCAGCCATTGCTTCGAGGACGCAATTCGGCATGCCCTCCTCCCTCGAAGTCAAAATCAAAACATCAGCCAATTCCAAGAGTGATGAAATGTCATCGCGCGAGCCCAGCAACGTAATGACCTCCTCCAATTTGTTTTGTTGAATAGCATGACGAACCTGCCGTTCAAGCGGCCCCACTCCTGCGAGCAAAGCTCGAACGGACGGATATTCTTTGTGCACCTTCTTGACAACTTCAACAAAGTCCAATGGCAGTTTTTCCTCGGACAATCGAAACACGCCGATCAGTACCGGTCCACCGTTTTCGATATTCAATTCTTGACAAATGCGAAGGCGAGTGGTGTTTGATTGGTCGTCGTTCTTAGATGTTTCAACCAGCCGAACCGAATTCGGGATGACGACAATTTTTTTCTGTTCAACGCCGAGCCACGCCGCATAATCATGGGCGCCGATTTCAGAATTCGCTGAGAGGACAACACTTGGATGTTGGAAAAGCCAACGATACAAGGGCTGCATCCAGTCTTCATGAATGTATGCGAAGTGAGTTGGGCTCACATTTCGAACGGATAGAACAATGCGTGGAATACCAAGCGCGATGCCCGCAATCCCGGCCACAATGTTTGGATAGTCCAGCCAACTGTGTAAGACGGTTGGGCGTTCGTACCACAGAGTCTCCATTAGATCACAAATGGGCCGCCGTAGACGACTGGGCAAACCACTCAATAGTGCAATGGGAATCCTGATCTCGTCTAAATGGGATCCCACTGGTTTGTGCGGACTTCCAATCGCAGCACAAGACACGTCAACCCCCAAGCGATGAAGATCATTGGAATAATGTGCATTGGAACCCTCTATCGGCATCATTGTGAAAACGCGCTGGGCTACTCTGGGATCTACGTTAACGATTGACTCCAACAATAACGTCAACTGACGCTCCGCGCCACCCGACGTCAACGAACTTATGTAATGTGTTACATTTGTTGGATTCCCTTGCAAACTACAGTTCGTATGGTGATTAGTGCAATCATCCAGTTTCAATGCAGTAAGCGCATCTACTCCGGGTTGCGAGATCCTCCCGTGCCGACGCTTGAGCTCTTCCTTAGTCGAATCTGCTCGCGCTCGAAGCCAAGGCGGTAATCGCAGCGATGCTCGATTTATGCTCTTTGCCGCAATCGCCCCCAACCCTCGATGGTGTTGCCAACGTACTCCACCTTTGGGATCATCCTCAAGAAATGAAAAGCGCTTGATACCGCATTCTCGCAACCCGCGCATCATTCGTCCGCTAGCCTGATCAAAGGAGAGTAGAAAGATCGCTCGGCTCGCTGATATAGATTGTACCGTTTTTCTGTCGCCTGCACTAAAACCCTGCGTTGCTCCCTGCTCGCCTGAACCCACACACCAACGAACGCGGCGAATAGTTGTGGTCGCAGCGGTCTGGACAGCCTTGTTCGACGCAAGATTGCTGTTATCGTCTGCAACCGAGGCTGTGTCGATTTGTTGTTCGGTCGCTCGCACCACAACGATCGCTTGACCATGCGGAAAATAAGTTGTGATTTCATCTTTGCTCAAAAGATCAGGCGATACCACAACCAGTGCGGCATCTTCATCAAACAGACATCGCCCACCAGACGATGAACTCGAAGACGCACCCGATGATGATTCCCAAAGTTGGCGTTCAAATTGTGCGGCGAGTAGGCTCATAAGAGAATGAAAAGTATCTGCATAAACTACGAAATGTTTTTCGCAGACATCGCACGAGCTGCGTCTGTCCGTACGACCACGTCAGGTAATCCACTACCAGCATCATCGTCGAGCGAGCGCAGCCACATCTCGAGAATGAGCATCGTCCACATGCGAAAGACACTGAATCCGGTCGGTTGACGCTGCTGTTCCACCCATCGCTGCAGCCCGTTGCTATCCAAATGGCGTGCAAGTCGGGAATCTTTTTCTAGCAACAATTCATCGGCAAGCGCGAGCATCTCCGAATTGCTCCACCCTGCGGAGGGCAATCCAAAGCCTTGTTTAGGCCTTTGATCAAATGTCTCATTTGGAAACCGCAAATGCAGGACATCCCGCAATAAAGGCTTGAGCACACCAAGATGGTAACATGACTCCGAATGCAGTGATGCCGCAAACGATGCGATGTCAGGATCCAAGAATGGGCTCCTTGCTTCGACACTATGGGCCATCGTCATTCGATCCACCTTGGCGAGTACAGCACCGGGCATATATGAGTGGGCATCCAAATATCGCATTCGATGGACCAATGGAATTGATGCATCGTTCATGCATTCGCGCATCCAAGATATAAGTTGTGTCGGTTCATTTGAAGGGTCAACAAGCACATCCCGTATTTCATTGGGCATCAGCATCCACCAGCGAGGCGAGCAATAGGCGTCGGCGGGGTTCCATCGCTTGCCCCGCGAACGACACCAATGGTAAAAGCGACGCTTGATGTCGCTTGCTTCATTGAGTGTTTGCATGTAGCGCGTGTACCCGCCAAACATTTCATCGCCACCATCCCCGGTGAGCACCACTTTGACATGGCTACGAATCATCTTCGACAAACACCACATTGGCAAACAACCGCTATCGCCAAGTGGTTCATCCAGATGGGCGGCAATTTCGGGCATGAGTTCGGTGATCTTTGGCGCGACCATTTGATCAAAGTGCTGAGTTCCAATAATGGTTGCCGCTTTGGCTGCACCAACATGTTCGCTCTCATCAGCATTGGTAAAACCCAAACTGAAAGAACGCACAGGCGCGTCGCCCGCTAGCCGTACCATTGATGACGTCACGAGGGCGCTATCCACCCCACTACTCAACATAGCACCGAGTGGTACATCGGACACCATGCGACGCTCGACTGCCCGATCGATCAATCCATCCAACTCATGCACCAAGTCTCGATGATTCTGACGAGGATTCGCTTCAATTGCCGAATCCCGCGGATCCCAATGGGCGTATTGTTTCGGCTCCGCTCGTCGAATTGCGTGCTCACCCCATTCCACCTGCATCCAATGTCCCGGCTGCAATTTACACGCATTCTCAAAAATCGTACGCGGCGCATGCACATATTGCAGCAACAAATACTCAGCCAATGCGGTGCGGTCAATCGTTGCTTGAAACCATTCCAAAGATGTCAGCGATCGCAACTCGGAAGTGAATGCAAACGCATGGGCGCCGGCCCACGCAAAATACAACGGCTTCTTTCCGAATCGATCTCGAGCCAACCACATGCTACGTTGCTGTCGATCAATCAATGCAAAGGCAAACATGCCGTTTGCTCGATTCAATGTATCTTCAACGCCATATTGAATGAGATGATGAAACAAGACCTCAGCATCACAATGCCCTGCCCATTGATGATCGCTAACACGTTCACGCAAGGATTTGGTATTGTAGATCTCGCCATTATAAACCATCGCGTAACGATTATCATCAGAGAGGATGGGCTGTGCACCAGCTTCCGACAAGTCAATAACGGACAATCGCCGATGAGCGATCACCAATCGACGCGTGCTATCAATAAAGACACCTTCATCATCCGGCCCGCGATGTGTCAACCGATCGCGCATCTCAATCGTCGAAGCGGCAATCGCTCCCATCGACCGCTCCGGCCTCACGTCAATTTGTCCAACAATCCCACACACTGTCGTGTTTACCTCTTCATCACTTAACCATACTGTTGAAAATTCATCCAGTCGTCATCCGTACTCCCGATCTTACTTCACCAACAATGGTATTCAACAATCTCTCTAGGAGATAGACTCCTCGTCAATCGCAGACAAATTTGCACAGAACAATCCATCTCGCACCGCTGATTGGAACAGCGGTTTCATCTCTTCTAGGGCGCCACTGGCCATCTTTGCTTGAACAATTGCTGTTGGCACATTGACCGCCCATCCGGATTTGGCATCCTGCTTCGTTAGATCCACGACATGTTCTCGACGCGTCATATAGCACGCCTGGCTCACCGCACTCACTGCCCTGATCAAGTGCAAATCCCATTGGTATCCGGGGCTGGCCAACGTGGCACCTCGGCCTCGAGCACGCCAATTTGAGCGTTCATGCGTGGACAGCCAACCCGCATCGAGCGTGCGCATTCCTACATCGAGTATGCGTGGTCCCGCCCACATCACATTTGGCATTGTCATTGCTTCGATGAGTTGCCGCACACATTCTGTCGATGACGGTTGAAGTGTCGAATCTACGAATAACACGAATGGAGAACTGCCTTCGGGCATCGTAGCTTGGTCTTTGAATTCAACCGTTGCTACACCCTCTTGTGCCTTCCACGCGTCGACTACGGAAGTTCGCTCCATCTCACCCATCGGCATTTGTGGCGAAACTTGAACGATGACATCGACTGCAGATACCATCTGTACGTTCGGGCGAAATACATAGGTACACGGAGAAGGTCCGTTGTTACACGTTCCGGAAATACCTTGGCGGCGCATTGCATCAATCAAGGCGTCTCGGCCGGCTTCAATTGCATAGGTCTTTGCGCCTTCGGTACCTGCGGTCGATTCTCGATGAGATCGCCAATGATACAACACCAACGGTACATGCCCGATCCTGTGAACATCATCTGAAATCTTTTCAACTGCTCGCAGAATAAAGTCATAATCTTGTGCCCCATCATATCGCGAACGCAACCCCTGCAGTGTTTCCTGCGCCAAGACCCTTCTCATCACCAGCAAATGACAAATGTAATTGCTCGTGTACAGATGCACTGCATCAAATGCCGTTTTGAAAGCGGGTGTATGACGATGCCCCTGTTCATCGATTTTGTCCTCGTCAGAGTAAATGAGATCCAAATCCGGATTGACCGTCAGACGAAGGCTCATGCACTGAATTGCAAACGGGCTGAGTTCATCATCATGATCAAGGAACGCAACGTACTTCCCTTTTGCCAGTTCAAGTCCTCGATTTGTTGCATTTGAAATCCCGCCGTTTGATTCCATTCGGAAGCTCTGTATGCGATCATCGCGCTCGGCCAATCGATCGATCACCTCCTGCATTGCCTCACCCTTCGGCGAGCAGTCATCAACCAATATCAATTCCCAATTGGGGGCAGTCTGCAATTGTACTGATTCGATGCAGGCTTCCAGCATTTCCAACGGAGTGTTATAGCAGGGCACGATGATTGAAATCAGAGGCCAATTGCTGGCCGGCGACTGCATTGCCCCAGCTGCTTCGAACAACCGACCTTCGGTGCTTTTAATCCACTGTTGATACCGCCGCTCCCGCACTTCCGAGGCTGCCGCCAGCCTAATGTATTGTTGTAACCGCGTTGTTCCTCCCTCACGAAAGGCTTGGGCAGCGCGCCGAAACACATGCACTCCACTCGACCACGAGCGTGTGCGACGACCCAACCATCGCATACTGTTCATCCAATTCAACTGCAAATCAGAACTCCGCACCGCTTATGCATGCTTTCCGTAATATACTGACGCTGACATCACCAATTGCAACTTCATTCCACTCATCATATGCCGCTCCATATACTTCACATCATCCCGCACGCATCCCGTATGGGTGGCTATGAGCGCCAGGGCCTGCTCATCGCCCGATTGCAGCATCAGGCTGGCGATTCTGTTGCGATTGCCACCCATCAAGATGATGCCTCGCGGCTTGACGATCGATTTCGGCAGCCTGTTCCCGAAGAGTTTCAAGACGCTTCCCCCTCTCCGCCCTCACCCATTCAACATTATGGCATTCCCAAACGGTTTGGCCGATTCTCCGTCCGGCATATCAAGCGCGCGCTTCAATTCGCCAAGGCTGATATTGTTCACATCCATGCGATCGACGGGCTATCGGCTGCGTTCGCCCTTCAAGCGAGGACGATGGGGATCCCGGCGGTGTGTAAAATTGCGACCCAAGGCGACATTACACAATTTGGTAACCCACCAGTCGAAAGACTCCCTGCTCGGCAACGACGACAGATGATCCGTACTTGGGGCATACTAAAATCATGCGAGATGTTCATCGCGATTAATGGTGTTATTCTTGAGGAGTTGAAAGAGCATGGCATCCCGGCATCACGAATAAAGGCTTGGCCCAACCTGGTGGCCTTTCCTGAAACTCCTTCACCATTTGATCCCGAAGGAACTCGGGCGATCGTGGTCGGCAGACTTGTAGAACGCAAACGCCTCGATGTCGCTATCGATGCTCTTGCAATCGTCCGCAAGACCTGCCCAAAGGCGACATTACAAATAGTAGGCGAAGGGCCTGATTGCAATCACCTCAAAGAGATTCCTACGCTCGGCCTCACGTGGATCAGTCAAGTTGAACATCCACAGCCCTATCTCGATCAAGCAGACCTCTTTATCTTTCCTTCGGAACACGAAGGATGCCCGAATGCGCTCCTCGAAGCGGCCGCCCATGGATTGCCGTGCATAGCCTCTGACATTCCCGGCGTGGTCGAATGGTGTACATCTGCCTCTGCTACCCTGATCACCCTTACGCAGCCGGGCGATGTGCAAGCCGTTGCCGATGCGTGGATCAATCTCCTGCAATCACCAGAGTCGCGGCGAAGGCAAGGACAGGCTCTGCGAGACCACATCTACCAGCAGGCATCACCTCAGGTCATGCTACCTCGATACCAAGAAGTGTATTCAAAGCTACTTCAACCTTGATCTTTCGTTCCAATTTCCGAGCAAACGCATGCTGTAGCGATTGGCCACGGGAATGCAATCGCCAACAAAACCGACAACGGCAACGTGGGTTAACACGTTGCCGTTACCGTTGATATCTGTCTCAAGCACACACAGGGATATTCTGCATCGCTCAATGAAGCGTCCCCAGGGGGATTTGAACCCCCGTTACCAGGATGAAAACCTGGCGTCCTGGACCTGGCTAGACGATGGGGACGTCTACCTCTTCCCTCAAGGTGGCCCGATTGTAGCCGGTGGTTTTGTATCGACAAGCCATCCACCAAATTCAATCCAATCAGCGATTCTGAATACAGCTGGTCTGTTCTTTGACCGATAAAGAAGGCGTTCATAGGTGGCTCCGGACCGCCTTACCACGAATTGACCAGCGACCGCTTTTGATGGAGATTCACTCGCAATGCTAGCCAAATTCATCGCTCATAAACGTGGTCGCTTTAGCCTCATTTTCGTCCTCGTCCTCGCCTTTGGCATCACCTCAAGCCTGTTCATTCCATCAGACTCGACTGCCTCACATTCGAAATCCAAATCTGTAATCAATCCCGCTCACCGGAATATCGACACACCGTCAATCGGAGATCTGATCTGTGATGACTCCGTTCAGCCACACGATCTCATTGGCGAATTAGAAGGCAAGGATTTTCGGATTCAGATCTTCGCTGCGTATCCCGATCCGGTGTACACCATCAGGACAGCTGCTGACAATACGCTGCTTGCAGACCGTATCTCCGCCGAAGCCGTGGCACTGCAATTCCCGAGTTTGCCATTGTTGACATTACAAACCGATGATGATGAAGGCCAACTCCCACTAATGAGCGATGTGCCCATCAACACCGATGGCGATGATCATCATCGCGATTGGTAAGAGCAAATTGATGACCTAACCACGCTCACTCCAAAAATTCCGATCAATCTAGTAGGCAATTCGAAGCCAGTCCAACTTCCAATTGTTCATTGCATCGCCAATGAACAGTTGTTGTGCCCACCGTTCGAAGGCCTCCCCAAACGCAGCCTAGAACATGAATACAATCTTTCCAGCAACCAATCCGTCAGCTGCCGCGAAGAGAGTACGAGAGTCATTAATGTAGAAGCGAACAAATTAAGCGCATCCTTCTTGATTCGAGTCGATGAGAGACGATGGGACAATTCAATCTGCGAGACCATTGGATGCTACTGCCATTTACAACACGAACATTCCTGAGAGACCATTGGTTGAGTACACTCTCGCTAGCCCTCCTCATGACGATAGTCACATGTTCGCTTGGCCTAGTTGAGCCCTTTGTCTTTAGACGGAGTAACGGGTTTGAACCCTCCAATGATTCCATCGACATATTCACGCTAGACGGCATTTTTGTAGATTCCACAGTTGAGTTTGTCGAAGAAGATTCTCGTGATTTTGGATTGGCACTTGTCCGTCTTGGCTTTCCCCTGCGATGTATCGAAAGAAATCGAAAGCACTCGCCAGCAAATGCGCCCAAACTAATCCAGATTCATCCTTCCTTTATGACGCCTAGCTCGTTCTCACAAGACCTCCGTGGATACCGACCACGTATATTCCCTTTACTGTTGAACGTCTTGTGTCTGTGTGTGCCATCTCTCATCTTCACTTCATTTGCCACTTTCTTGAGGCAGAGAGCCAAAAGACGCCTTGATCGAATTCATATTCGATTAGGGTTTTGCCCGCAATGCAAATACAATCTTCACGGCAATCAATCCGCTGGCTGCCCAGAGTGTGGTTGGGCACGGGAGGAATACGATGCGCCTAAGAAAGGCAGTGGGACTTAAGTCCTACTGTTCTGCGCACAATTCAAAACGCCCGCACAAAAAAACGGTACAGCTTCTGCAGGAATGAACCGAACCACTGATATTTGTCATCGTGCCCATCATCTGATTTTTCAAGATCTGCGTACATGCCTTCAATGCCTACCCGAGCAATCTTCGCGTCCATCGGCAATTCGAAATAGATGTGGTATCGCCTCGTAATGCTACTCTCGATGCAATCGCACCAGCAACCACGAACATCACTATCGCTGCAATGGTTTTGGGCATAACGTTCACCAATCATCCCTCCCGCTTGTTCTCGAATAACATTTCTCAATTCCAAATGCTTGATCATAGCGATCAAAGAATCCTAGCGATTGAGTATTCAAATGGACTCCCTTCTTACAACTCCAGCCGCCCTTCGTGCAATCCCAACAGTTCCTAGTCGCTTTCCTAAAATGACTCAATTCACAGGCTGTCGGGGAATTTCAATTGCTCTCTGATCACACATTCGTTAGAATACCATTGTCTCAGCGGTTCGATTGAGGCGAAACACCAGCAATGGAATGCGCTGAATGTTTCCAAATGAGAACAAGACGAACGGAGCATAAAGAGAGGTTGGTGCTACCCATGGATATGAGCACAATGAGTTGGTCTTCAACGATCGTCTTCTTCGCTGCCATTGGCTTTCTCATAGCGAGTCGTCGATCAAGACCTGCCGGCCTACCCACGTATGTCACTTTGCTAGTCATTGCATTTCTAGGACTCTTCATCGGCGTTGATACGCAATTGCTGGCAATAGGAGATTTCGAAGTACCTCTCAACTGGGCTATTGTCGCTGCCAGTATGGGAGCATGGTGTGGCCTACTCGTATGCAATCACAGAATCGACCGAGTGAAATCTGCTTGATGAACCAGCGGCGTGTCAATCACGAAGTCGCAAGACAGCGTTCACATCTCTGGAGTGCTCGTTGATCTCGATCGGTTGATGCAAGAAATCGTATGCATCAACCATTTCAAACGGCGACTTCTCAATCAAACGCACCCATTGGCGAATGCTGTAGGTGTACAAATCATATGTTGATTCGTAGTAGAACTCACGATTGCGAGTACGCACCGTGATATGGTTGATAATGCGTTCCAACCGCTTCTCTTTTTCTGGCGGAATGGTCATCATCACCTGCGTCACTTCGCACCCGGCTTTATTGACCACCCATGTCTCTTCCATTGGTTCGGGTACGTCGTATTCGACGACATCGAGGCCAACAAAGTACACGCCACCCGGCTTGAGTGATTCTGCAATGAGATGCAAGTGATGCAAGGCCTCTTTCTCAGACATGAGATGCCGAAACGTATTGATCGTATTGAATGCAAAATCAAAGGTCCGAGGTTGACAGAATTCTGTCATCGAACCAATTATTGCAGTGCTTTGATTTTCCTGCCGCGCAAGCTTGCGCTGAGCGTATTGAATGGCTCGTTCATTAATGTCATAGCCAAGCACGCGAACGTTTCGCTTGGCGAGATAACGTAGGAATCGCCCTGATCCACAAGCGGGTTCGAGCCAATACTGATTGGTTGCTTTGCCTAGCGGGCCGCCTTGATCCGTGGTTACCCACTTCGCCGCCATGCGCTTGAGAAAACCGACTTCCCATGCAGTGTCCCGGTCATGCAGGATGTCATACCAAATCGGATGATCGTAAAAACGAGTTGCAGTATCCGACATGGGCGCGAGGCCTGTACTTCTCAAGGAAAGAAATTTGGAGAACAATTTGAAAGACGTTGGAAGGAATCGACCGTGAGGTCAGGGATTTGTGGGTTTTGGCGTAAAGTCGACATCCTGTGAACCACTAAAGTTGACCGATGGCACTCGGATTTCCATATCGAGCAGCACCTCGGAAAGTGTGCCCGGATCAACATATGTGAGTTCGCCGGAAAGGACACAAGTGATTACGCCGTTGGGAACTCCACCGAATTTTTCGTACGTCAGCACTGCGGGCAAGAGAAGTGCATACGATGAATTTTGTGGGATGGTTGCTTCAGCGGAGCGCCGGGATTGAAATACACTTTTGCCGTTCGCGATGAGGTTGTATTTGAATTCGCGCAATGGGAGTGGTTGGTCATTGTTATTCTGCAATTCGAGCAGGAAAGACAAGGACGCTGCCTCATCCGTCATTTCCACAATTTCCGCATCGATGACCTGAATATGGGGCCCCTTGACAGTGGCGCACCCTGCCGTTCCCCATCCCGCAATGACGAATGACATCAGCCAAAGCCAATTCATTCTGAATTGCAACGCATTGATTGACGTAGTCTTGAAATATCGTTTGTTCATCAGAGAATTCACCCATTCGAGGCAGGAGTTTGGGGGTTAGCTGTGAGATGCATGCACGCAAGAATACGAATGGTGGATCGAATCGTCCACCAGCGGATACCGTTCTTCAAAGAAAAGAAAGCGGACCCTCTTGAATAGTGCAAGAGGGTCCGCATTGAAATCTGATCAGATCCAGCCGAGTCGGCACTCTTTGGTTAGGGCAGAATCGTGGTTGAAGCGGTGTTTGACTTCACAGAGGCGTCCCCGTCAACTCCTCGTTTCACCACCGCTTGGAAATACAAATCCAACAACGGGGCAGACTCAGGCACATCCACTTTGAGAATGGCAGTCCCTTCACCATTGACAATACTGG
>PJEL010001557.1_pt1 | contig 22835 bp, 27 predicted proteins | sample 1853271 | NCBI WGS metagenome assembly PJEL01 (sample SAMN08108733, study PRJNA415343) | Invertebrate metagenome, whole genome shotgun sequencing project. | host: Globobulimina | place: Sweden: Gullmar Fjord | collected 2015-08
ACGGCCTAAAAATTAATCGCGACGGCCTTTGGTGGAGAAGTGATGAGTCGTATTCGTTCTAAAAGCATCGCCGGCGAATTCGATATCAATATCAGCGCAAAAGGAAAAGGAACGGCCCATAAAATAAAGCAGTGGCAGCCGCTATTTTTGCTCGAGCCTATGAGTGGCGAATTAAATTACACGCTAGATGTTGATCTGAAACCCCTCAGTCGAGGAGGAACCCGCTTAACCTTAAATAGCGATCTTGTTGGTATCACTGTCGATACTCCCGCGCCTTTTGGTAAAACGGCAAAACAAATCATGCCCTTCGAATTTTCGATAAATAAAGCCCATGATATGCGCCTTACTTTTAATTATGGTAAGTGGGCGAACGGTGTGATGGCGTTAGAGAATGGGGGCGTGAAGCGCGGGCAAGTATATTTAGGAACAACCCCTGCGTACTTACCAAGCGATGTTGGTTTAAGAATTAACGGCAATATCCCGGTAGAAGTTGATGCTAAAGCTTGGTGGGAATTGTGGCAAAAAATTAATCCAAGTAACCGCGCTAGCGAGACGAATAAAGAAAGTGAACGCGCAGTCGCTGATAAGAATGCCGATGATAAACCGCCTGCATTAACCCATATTGATATTTCCATTGCGCAAGTCAATGCTTGGCAGCAAATGATGGGACCCTCCCATGTCAGGGGTGAATATAAATGGGGGCAATGGCAATTTGATTTAACCAGTAATTTGGTTAAAGGTAACATTATAATGCCTGACGGATCTGAGCCAATGACTCTGGCATTGGACTATATTCATATGCCCGTAAGTGATGAACTACCAACTGAAACCGTTAAATTTGGCTCAAAAGATATTGAAGACAGTTTAAAAGATGTTGATCCGGGTTTAATACCAGAGATGAACTTAAACGTTGAAGAAATCTTTCTAGGTACCAGCAACTATGGTCGTTGGAATGTTATGGTTAAACAGCACCCGAGTCATACGCAAATACATGTTAAAGATTCATTAACAAAAGCATTGCAGGTTCAAGGTGATATTAACTGGAGCAAAGACGATAGTGGCCATAAAACTCACTTAGAATTAATGCGAATTAGCAGCAAAAACTTAGGTGATACTCAGCGTGCATTTCGAAAAGCGGCCGCGATTGAATCTAAGGATGCACGTTTCGATATTGACATGAAATGGCAAGGATCGCCTGCGCGATTTAATTACGCCAGTCTTAATGGTCTAGCAAAAATATCGATTAAAGAAGGCGTACTGGTTAGTGATAATACCGGTGGCTTAAAAGCATTTGGGGTACTCAATTTTAATAGCATTAGACGCCGCCTAAAATTAGACTTTTCTGACTTATATAAATCGGGAGTTGTATTCGACAACTTGAAAGGTCGTATGTCATTTGAAAATGGTATTGCTACCTTTGTTGATCCTTTGGTTATTGATAGCCCATCAGCGAAGTTTCAGTCTTCGGGTAGCGTCGATTTTAATACTGAAACCATCAATCAAAAAATGATCGTAACGTTCCCGATTACCAGTAGTTTACCGGTGGTCGCCGTGCTTGCTGGATTAGCGCCTCCTATTGCAGGTGCTATTTATGTCACAGAGAAATTAATTGGTGAAGAATTAGAAAAATTCACCAGCGCCAGTTATACCATTACCGGCACTTTAGAAGATCCAAAGCTAAAGATTGATCAAGCTTTTGATAACGAATTAGAAGGCAAAGAAACGCGCAGTTTCTCGAACAGGTTTCTAGATATATTTGGTTTAGGTGATGATTAATTATGAAAACTAAAATAGCCGCGGTACAGATAACCACCGGCCCTGATGTCGAAAAAAATCTTCAGGCGATAGAAACTCAAATTATCCAAGCTGCTAGCCAAGGCGCAAAAATCATCGCGCTTCCTGAAGTATTTGCTTGCTACGACAGTCAAAAATACCTTGCGCTAGGCAAGCAAGAAATGACGGTATTAGGCAATTTACGCAGCCGCATGGCGAGCTGGGCGAGAGACAATAAAGTATATCTTATTGGCGGTACTATTCCGGTTTTAGAGCCCAAATTGAGTAAAGTATATCCTCGCTGTTATTTTTATAACGACCAAGGTGAAGAGCAAGGATATTACGATAAAATTCATTTGTTTGATGTGGATATTGCAGATGCTCAAGGTCGCTATCGAGAATCCGATATGTTTTTATCTGGCGATCAAATAAAAGTATTCCCAACACCTTATGGCAACGTAGGTTTAACGATTTGTTATGATCTGCGTTTCCCTTACCTATTTGACCGCTTGCGCAAAGCCGGTGCTGATATCATCTCTGTGGTTGCAGCGTTTACTGAGGCGACTGGTAGAGCTCACTGGCAGCCTTTATTGCAAGCTAGAGGAATAGAGCAGCAATGCTACATTTTAGGTTCAAATCAGTGGGGACAGCACGATAGCAAGCGTCGTACGTTTGGGCACTCTATGGTGGTTTCGCCTTGGGGAGAAATACTTGACGAGCTGCCAGAAGGTTCGGGTATCGCGTGTGCAGAAATTGATTTGGAAGAGGTGAAGCGAATTCGACGTGAGATGCCAATTGCTAATCACCAGCGGGATATTTAAACCACGTTAATCATTAGCAATATTCGCAAGCGATAGCGTAATCGGTACATTTAAATAATATACCGATTACAAAGGCGATTAATCGTCCTTTTGGTTATATTGCTCTTTGATCAGTTTAAATAGATTCTTATAGTTACTACCAGGTTTTGGCGGCTCACTACTCATCTCTTTTTCAGCATTGCGGATTAGCGTACGCAAGTTTTGACGATCAACCTGTGGAAACATTTCAATGAAATCGTTCAGCGCGGTTGGATCAGTAATTAAACGAGTACGCCATTGCTCTTGCTGTCCAGTCACTCGGCCATAAGCTTCTGTGGATGGGTCTAACAAATCTAACGCTTCTTGAATCGCTTCAATATCTTCGCTACGAATCAGCTTGCCAATGTATTGCATATGACGGCGCATGGCTTCGTTTTTACCAACACGATCGGCTTCACGAACAGCGGCTTTCATCATTTCAGAGAGCGGCAATTCCATCGATTTTTTACGCGGTAAAGCGACAATGCGCTCACCAATTTCTTGAAGTTTAATCATGTCGCGCTTCATTTCTGATTTGCTAACAATCTCGTATTCAATCTCTTCCGCGAACGGGTCTTTCTTTTTCTTGGCCATGATAAAGCTGCCTTTTATAGATAAAATATACTGGCTAAACCTAAAAAGGCAAAGAAGCCAACAACATCAGTAATTGTCGTTAAAAGGACACCACCAGCAAGGGCGGGATCGATGTTTTGGCGTTTCAGTATTATAGGAAGTGCGGCTCCACTAAGAGCAGCAACTAAAAAGTTAATAATAATAGCGGCGCCGATTATCCACGCCAGCTGTAAGTCGTCAAACCAAAAAAATGTAATCACTGCGATAACAAATGCCCAGAGCAAACCATTAAAGAAGCCAACCGCTAATTCACGGTTCATCAACCAGGTTATATTGCGGCTACTTATGTGGCCTAGTGCCTGACCACGAATCACCAAGGTCAAAACCTGGCTACCCGCGATCCCTCCCATGCTCGCTACAATCGGCATAAGTACGGCCAAGGCCACCAAACGCTCAATCGTTTGATCAAACAAACCAATGACCGCAGAAGCAATAAACGCGGTAATTAAATTAATACCCAACCATACTGCACGACGTCGACCTGTTTTCAACGCTGGGGCGAAGGTATCTTCTTCTTCATCTAAACCCGCCATACTCATTAATGAGTGATCAGCGGTATCTCGAATAACGTCTACAACGTCATCAATAGTAATTCGGCCAATGAGCTTGCCGACACTATCAATAACCGGTGCTGATACGAGGTCATGACGTTCGAATATTTTCGCAACATCTTCTTCATCCATGTTGGCATGAATCACTTGCGTATCCGTTGTCATGACTTCACGTACGGTCTGGTTCAAGTCACTAACCAGTAATTTATTGATCGGTAAAATACCAATAAATTCATGACTGCGGTTAATCACCAGTATGTTATCGGTCATCGCAGGTAGTGAACGATGACGGCGTAAATAACGTAAAACAACATCCAGTTTGATATCGGCACGAACGGTGACGGTATCGGTATTCATCAAGCCGCCGGCGCTATCTTCCGGATAAAACATCACGGCTTCTAAGCGACTGCGGTCTTCACTGTCCATCTCACGTAAAACGTCATTACTAAGCTGCTCAGGAAGCTGCTGCAATAAATCCACTACGTCATCAGTATCAAGCTCTGATGTTAAATCAACCAGCTGAGAGGCGCTCATTGCATTTAAGAATGACGCGCTGATTTCATCACTTAGATGTTGGAGTACTTCACCTTCATTTTCAGTCTCAACCAATTCCCATAACATTTTTCGTATTTTAGGAGGAGATGATTCAATTAGGTGAGCGACTTCTGCGGGGGCTAAACCAGTATTAATCGTGCGCTTAACTTCTTGTAGACCGCCATTTTGAAGCGCTATATTGATACTGTTTAGTTTTGCTTTTGCGCGTTGACTTTGTTGGCCCATAACGCCGCTCTTATTGGATGAAGATAACAATAGGGTGAGTTGATCATTCTAGCTGGAATAACAGAAATTTGCTATCGAGAGCAGGGTTTGAGCAGGTTTATTATTCATCTTCCTCGAAGCGTTGGTTGATTAAATCGATCACAGCATGGCAAGCGTCTTCTTCATCACTGCCTTCAACTTCTAAATTCAGTTCAGTGCCTTTAGAAGCGGCTAACATCATGACCGCCATAATACTTTTGGCATCTGCCATTTGGGTATTACGGCCAATACGAATTTGGCTAGCGAAGCCAGAAGCGGTGGTTACTAACTTGGAAGCAGCACGAGCATGTAGCCCCAATTTATTAATGATTAATACAGTGGTTTTAATCATAAATCGGGTAGCTCTCTATGGCGGACTTGTACGTTAGGATACTGTGCGGAAAATAATTGAGTTAATGCTTCAGAAATAAAGACAGACCGGTGATGGCCACCCGTACAACCAATCGCTACCGTCATATAGCTGCGGTTAGCTTGTTCAAAGCTCGGCAGCCACTTAACTAAATATTGTTGAATGTCGTTGAGCATCTCTTGCACAAGAGGTTCTTTTTTTAAAAAATCAATAATCTCAACATCCTTACCGGTAAATTGGCGTAAGCAAGGGTCCCAATAAGGATTAGGGAGGTTGCGCACATCAAATACCAAGTCGGCATCAACAGGGATACCGTGTTTAAAACCAAAGGATTGAAATAGCAGGGCCATGTCGGCAGATTGTTTGTTGAAAACACGCAGCTTAATCAGGCTGCGTAATTCATGGACAGAAAGCCGAGTAGTATCTAAATTTAAATCGGCAAGGTCACTAATAGGGTGCAATAACTGCCCTTCAAATTCTATCGCTTCTGCTAGCGATGTTTCCGTTGTCGTTAATGGATGCTTGCGGCGAGTAGAACTAAAGCGCTGCATGAGCGTATCTTTGTGCGCATCGAGATACAGCACTTCTGCTTTGAAAGGGCCTTGCTCGATACTACGAAGAATCGCTGGGAATTTGCTCATATCCTGAGCAACATTTCGCGCGTCAATGCTAACGGCCAGCTTCTGCAAAGACGTTTCTTGTGCCGCGATGGCATCACTTTGCGTCGACGACATAAGTCGTTGCTGGTGGGCTTGTTCGGTAAGCGCGGGTAATAAACCTAATGGCAGGTTATCAATGCAATAAAATCCTAGATCTTCTAGGACATTAAGTGCAGCTGATTTTCCTGATCCTGAGCGGCCACTAATTATGATCAATCGCATTTCATCTTTCATAATCTATTACTCTGGCGCTCCTTCGGCAGTACGTTAAAACGCTTAAAGCGTTGCTTTTAAATAAAGATCTTGGCTATCAGTGGATGAGCGTAACGCGTCACGATAATCCGCTAGGCTTAATTTTTGGGCTAACATGCTGAGCGTTTTTAAGTGCTCATCGGTTGCCTCCTCAGGGACTAATAAGGCAAAAATTAAATCAACAGGCTGGTTATCAATGGCATCAAAATCAATGGGCTCATCCAATTGCAATAAAACCCCAAAGGTTTTATTGCATTGTTTTAAGCGACAATGAGGAATGCCAATGCCTTCTCCGATACCGGTACTGCCCATGCGTTCACGACTCCATAAGCGTTCATAGATATCGTCAGCAGAGCTTTCAGGAATATGTTCAGCAATAAAGCTACCGAGGTATTCAAGAACTTTTTTCTTGCTCGAAACAGGCACACCTTTTACGGTGCGCTCTGCAGTCAGTATGGAGTCTATCACCGGGTTCATCTAATTCTTAGCCTTCAATTTTTAGCCATGACCTTTGCTGCGAGCAACGAGTTTTTCTTTATGTTTCAGTAATTGGCGATCAAGCTTATCGCTAAGCGCATCGATGGCGGCATACATGTTCTGATTTTCATCTTCAGCGGAAGCGTGCAAATCGCTACCACTGACGTGCACATTGCATTCTGCCTTGTGCCTTGTTTTTTCCACCGTTAACGTAATATCGGCGCGTGTTATTTGATCAAAATGGTGTTCTAAACGCTGTATCTTACTTTCCACATGCTCTTTTAGTGCTGTGCTGATTTCAATGTGGTGACCGCTGATGTTTATTTGCATAAGTTACTCCTAGTTAACCTTCGGACGTTCTTTGTACAACAACTTCTTTTACAAGAATCTTTACAGCAACCGCATCGAATAAACGTTTACAGCACGCATTTACAGTAGGCGTTTGCGTTCATTAGAAGGCGGAATCATCATAGCCTCGCGGTATTTTGCTACCGTGCGGCGGGCAACCTGAATGCCTTTATCCCCAAGGATAGTTGCAATTTTGTTATCACTTAAAGGTTTTTTTAATGACTCTTCAGCAATTAACTTTTTAATCATTGCGCGAATAGCTGTTGATGAACACTCACCACCACTGTCAGTACTTACGTGGCTTGAAAAGAAATATTTTAATTCAAAAATTCCACGAGGGGTATGCATAAATTTTTGAGTAGTCACCCGCGAGATCGTCGACTCGTGCATTTCTACGGCTTCGGCGATGTCATGTAATACCAAAGGCTTCATGCCTTCATCACCAATTTCAAAGAAATCTTCTTGGTATTCAACAATTTTATTCGCGACTTTTAACAACGTATCGTTGCGGCTAAGAAGGCTTTTAATAAACCAGCGTGCTTCTTGTAGATTGTCTTTTAAGTAAGCATTATCAGGACTGTTGTCCGCACGCTTTACCAAAGATGCGTAATCGGAATTCACTCGTAACTTGGGCGCAATTTCTGGATTTAGATCAACGCGCCATTCGCCTTTTACCTTACGTACCAGCACATCAGGAATAACATACTCTGATTGCTCGGAAATAATTAACTCACCAGGGCGTGGAGTAAGCTCTTGAATTAAACGTAAAACATCTTTGAGGTTTTCTTCACTCAGCTTCGTTTTGCGCATTACTTGGGCATAATCTTTACTGCCCAATAGTGCGATGTGCTGTCCAATCACGACTTTCGCTTCTTCAAGCCAAGGCGTTGCTGGTGGTAATTGCTTAAGTTGAAGCAATAAGCAATCTTGTAAGTCTTGCGCAAAAACACCCGCTGGTTCGAATTGCTGTAAGCGGTGAAGTACGGCAAGTACTTCGTCTTCTTCCACTTCCAGTTCGGTATCCAGGCTTTCTAAAATATCGTCAAGGCTGACGGATAGATAGCCGTCATCACTTAGGCCATCAATTAACGCCATGGCGATTTCAGTATCGGTAGGACTCATTGGAATAAGATTGAGCTGCCATAGGATATGATCTTGAAGATTATCCGTTGTGCTATTGCGCCCATCGTGATCAAAATCGTCATCCATAGAACCCGAGCTTGAGCTAACCCCAGCACTGGTTTGATAAGATTCTTCCCATTGACTGTCAGCAGGCAATTCATCCGCACCGGTATCAGGAATGGTATCGCTGCTTAGATGTTCTTCTAGAGATGTTTCGGGATTGTTATCCTGACTGCTATGTTCAAAGCTGTCAGTATTATTAGGGTTGCCGTCTAAGTCGGCGCTGGCAATAGAGTCGTGCTGGTCTGTATGTTCACTTGGGCTCGTAGTGGGCTGGTGGTCTGCCTCTTCTACTTCAAGCATTGGGTTTGACTCAAGCGCTTCCTGAATTTCGGCTTGTAAATCAAGAGTCGAAAGTTGTAACAAGCGGATGGCCTGCTGCAACTGCGGTGTCATGGTTAGCTGTTGGCCGATTTTTAATTGCAATGACGCTTTCATACAGTCGTAAAATCACTTTTCAAAAAAATCATAATAAATATCTAACTTAGAAGAGAGGTACTCACCTCGTCATCTAATGCCTTAATTGATAATACAGGGTACTGACTTTAAGTATATGCTAAAGCTTGAAGTCGTGACCCAAATAAACATCTTTTACTTGCTGATTGGCTAAAATTTCTTCTGCGCTGCCTTCTGCAATGATGTGCCCGCCGCCCACAATATAAGCTTTTTCGCAGATTGCGAGTGTCTCGCGGACGTTATGATCGGTAATTAATACACCAATACCACGGTCTTTTAACTGACGAATAATGGCCATAATATCGGCAACAGAAATGGGATCAACCCCAGCAAAAGGCTCATCCAGAAGGATAAAAGCAGGCTCCGCCGCTAACGCACGAGCAATTTCGACTCTACGGCGTTCACCACCAGATAAGGCCATACCCATGCTGGCGCGAATGTGCTGAATGTGAAATTCATCCAGCAATATTTCGAGTTGTTCTTTGCGTTGGCTTTTGGTGAGATCGCTGCGCGTTTCTAAAATAGCCATGATGTTATCAGCCACAGAAAGCTTGCGGAAAATCGAGGCTTCCTGAGGCAAATAGCCAATTCCTTGCTGCGCTCGACCATGCATCGGCAAGTGGCTAATGTCGTGATCGTCTATGCTAACGGTGCCATGATCGGCTTGTACCAAGTTTACGATCATGTAAAAACACGTCGTTTTACCCGCACCATTGGGTCCTAAAAGGCCGACAATTTGCCCGCTTTTCACTTCCATGGATACGTCTTTTACAATTTGGCGTCCGTCATAGCTCTTTGCTAAGTTGGCGGCTTTAAGCGTCTTCACTAGGTAATACCTTATCTGTGCCTGGCTGCTCTGTCTTTTCAGGTTCAGTGCTGGCTGGCTGAATAATCATCTTCACGCGGCTTGGCTTCGCTTCGCTATCGCTATTGGGTGTCAGCTCTGTTTGAGTGCTACCTTTTGCGGAGACGGTTTCATTCAACATGTTATAAATAATGGTTTCGCCGGTAAAAATATTACCTTCTTGCTCAAGTGTCGCATCATTAAGCAGAGTTATGTTTTTATCCAGGGTTAAATAGGTAATGCTTTTGCCTTGTGCTTTCGTTAACCCTTTGTCGTCGTCCATTTGCTGTTGAAAATGAGCAGGCTGGCCTAATGCAATGGCTTGCGTAAGCTTTTGTTCTTCATTGCTATAGAGTGTCATTTGATCGGCTGTTATTTTCAGCGTGCCTTGCTCTAAAGTGACATTGCCAATATAGACGGCTGTTCTGGCCTTACGGTCAAACTGAGCGCTATCTGACTGAATGGTAATGTCTTTACTCGCGTCGCTTTCTAACGCGGAGGCGGTGGGTATTGAGGAAATAGTGAACAATAACGAAAGAATCAGTAGGTTTTTATTGAGCATAACGAGCTTTCACCTGAGATAAAAATTCTATTTTTTGCTGATCGAGTTTAATAATCATACCGACCGCATTAATTTGACCATTAAGACTAATTACCTCAACAGGCTTATCTGTTTTGGCCAATTTCTCTTCAGTAAATAAAGTAAGTTCTGTTGTACGAATGCTGTTTTGTAAGGCCGTACCCGTACTTAATTCTGAAAAAGGTGTGACTAAAACGTCTTGCTGTAAAAATAAGGTTTTACGGGCTTCGTAATGAAAGCCTAAAAGCGATTTAAGCACCCAAATGTCGCCATCATCAGCAACCGAATGAACTTCAGGGTCGTCAAGTTGAGTTAATTGTTGGGCAGGGTAGTGTATTGAATGGCTAGCAATAAACTCACGTTCTAGCATTCCTGTTTCGGTATAACTGCGATTCCGCAGGCCTTCACCATAATAGTCGGGTAGTAGCGAAGCGCTTTCGATATTTTCTTGCGTTTGCGCTGTTGTATAGTCTTCAATCCATAACAGACCAATGCCAACCGCAGCCGCAATGAACAATAATAGAAAACGCTTACGCAGCATTTAGATTACACCTGCTTTTAACATATCGTGCATCGTAATTACACCGACAGGCAAACCGTCTTTCATCGCGACCAAGGCATTGATTTGGTTATCTTCCATGACGGTTAATGCTTCAACGGCTAATAAATCAGGGTTGGTTGTTTTCCCCCCCACAGTCATTAGGCTAGCAATTTCGCTGTGATGAATGTCGGTGCCATTATCAATAGCGCGACGTAAATCGCCATCGGTGAATACACCTTGTAACTGGCCATCTTCATCAATGACGGTCGTCATGCCTAAACCTTTAGATGTAACAATCATCAAGGCTTCCGCAAGTGGAGTGGAAGGTAATACTTTCGGCATGTCATCGCCCGAGTGCATTAAGGTCTCAACCTTCAATAATAGACGACGGCCTAAGCTGCCACCCGGATGAGAAAATGCGAATTCTTCGGCGGTAAAGCCACGTGCTTCTAATAACGCAATGGCCAAAGCATCACCCATTACTAGCGTTGCGGTGGTACTTGAGGTGGGTGCAAGATCGAGTGGGCAAGCCTCTTCTGCTACGCTGATGTCTAAATGGCAGTGGCTGCCTAGCGCAAGCGTTGAGCCTGGTTTGCCCGACATGCTGATAACAGGAATCTGTAAGCGTTTTAATAACGGCAATAGGCTTGTTACTTCAGCGGTTTCACCAGAGTTCGACAACGCAATAACGACGTCGTTTTTGGTGATCATGCCCATGTCACCATGGCTCGCTTCACCAGGGTGTACGAAAAATGCAGGGGAGCCTGTGCTCGCAAGAGTCGCCGCAATCTTTTTACCAATGTGCCCAGATTTTCCCATGCCCGTAATAACAATGCGGCCTTCACAGGCAAGCATGTATTTACAAGCTGCAATGAAGTCTTCATTGATGCGGTTTTTTAAGTTGGCAATGGCTTCTTGTTCAATGTGAATGGTACGAATACCGGAAGCGCTGAAATCAAAATCTAGATTCATAATAATATGTGTTCTTAGTATTTACAGTTATCAATGAGTGACGATTATATAAAATATGTTTAATAGAAACACTCTATCTGATTGCTTCTATTTAGTTAAGTTCTTCGCATACTTAAATGCTTAGTTATATAAAACGTTAAATACTCTGGCTATAAAGTAGCGCCATATAAGCAACATAAGATGCCAATAAAATCACTCCAGCAAAGCGTGGGATAACCCCTTTGCGGAAACTCAAGGCAATCATCAATACCAATGCAGCGGTAAGACCCAGCATGGTCATATAATCACGCTCGATAACGGCACTATCAATGACAAGCGGCGCGATCAGTCCAGGAATCGGCAATACCGCCAATAAATTAAAAATGTTTGAACCAATAATATTCCCAATCGCAATATCATGATGGCCTTTCAGTGCGCTTGTTACAGAAGCGGCAAGCTCCGGTAAACTGGTACCAATAGCGACAATGGTAAGACCAATAATAAGATCGCTAATGCCAAATGCTTGTGCAATTGAAGTAGCGCCCCATACCAGCATTTTAGAGCTGATCATTAACGCGGCCAAACCAACAACTAACCAGAAAACGGCATTCTTAGCTGGCATAGCATCAATTTCAGCTTGTTCATCTTCATCAATAATGGCTTCGCCAGCGTCGCTCGTTTGTTGAAATAACAAATAAATGGCAGCAACCAGCGCGATAATCAAAATGACAGCATCAAAAAGATCAAGCTTCAGATCCATCAGCACAAGACCCGCGATGATCGTTACCAGTAATAGCAGAGGAATTTCTTTCTTCATCAGTTTCTTTTGAATCGGAATCGCAGCAACCAGCGCGGTTACCCCCAAAACAAGAGCAATGTTGGCGATGTTTGAACCAATCGCGTTGCCTACTGCCAAACCACCGGAACCTTCTAAAGCTGCTACCGTTGAAACAAACATCTCAGGAGCAGAGGTTCCTATAGAAACAATCGTTAGGCCAATGACTAAAGGTGAAATACCCATAAAGCGAGCGGATGCCGCGGCACCGAGTACAAAGCGGTCAGCACTCCAAACAAGAATGACTAAGCCTGCTAATAATGCGGCTATGGCTGGGGTTAGGGCGGTAAGAGTCATGTTAAGGCCTCAAGAAAAAAGTGCGCCATTGTACCTGTAAATTTTCATTGTCGGTATGGCTTGTTCCACCAGAGTGATTGGTTCTTGTTTTACATTCCGCTATGCTATGTTAAAAATCGATATGTTATGACTACATATTAATATTACTCGCTAAAATAAGGGACGTTGAATGTCCAGCGAACAAGCTTTTGTATCAATACGCGGGATGTCGTTTAGCCGTGGTAATCGTCTGATTTTCGACAATATTGATTTGGATATTCCCAAAGGCAAAGTGACGGCCATTATGGGGCCTAGTGGCACCGGTAAAACCACATTGTTGCGGTTGATCGGCGGTCAGATATTGCCTGATGCGGGCACGATAGAAGTCGATGGCTACAATGTGCCGACCTTAAAGCGCGCACAACTGTTCGAGCTGCGAAAGAAAAGCATAGGAATGCTGTTTCAATCGGGTGCGCTATTTACCGATTTATCGGTATTCGATAATGTGGCGTTTCCGATTCGTGTTCATTCCGACTTACCAGAATCAATGGTTCGAGACCTTGTCTTGATGAAATTAGAAGCGGTAGGCTTACGCGGTGCTCGTCATTTAATGCCAGCAGAATTATCAGGAGGAATGGCGCGCCGAGTGGCATTAGCACGAACCATCGCTCTTGATCCTGAAATGATGCTATACGATGAGCCTTTTACCGGCCTCGATCCGATTTCATTAGGCGTCACCGTCAAACTGATAAAAAGCTTAAACGACGCATTAAGTTTAACCAGTGTGCTGGTGACACACGATGTTGAAGAAGCCTGCACCATTGCCGACTACGTTTGCCTATTATCCGAAGGGGGCGTCATTGGCTTTGATACGCCTGAAAATCTTATTGAAAACGGCTCTGAACAAGTTCGCCAATTTATGCAAGGTAAGCCCGATGGCCCTGTGCCTTTTCACTTTCCTGCGAATGACTTTAGCGCTGATTTGCTAAAGCGGGTGAAATAACATGATCAATAAACTTATAGACTCTACTCAGCTATTAGGACGTGCCGCTCTTGCGCGTTTACAAGCACTGGGTCGAGCGGGTGTATTTTTATTCTCTTCGCTGATGTGGGGTGGACCAGGCAGTGCAGGCTTTGGCGACCTTATTAAGCAGATTTATTCCATTGGTGTTCGCTCATTATCCATTATTATCGTCGCGGGTTTTTTCGTTGGCATGGTATTGGGTTTACAAGGCTATACCATCTTGTCCGACTTTGGCTCAGAAGCTGCGCTCGGCACTATGGTGTCACTAACCCTATTGCGAGAACTTGGCCCAGTCGTCACCGCCTTATTATTTGCTGGTCGAGCAGGTTCGGCATTAACCGCTGAAATTGGATTAATGAAAGCGACCGAGCAAATTTCGGCCATGGAAATGATGGGGGTTGACCCATTAAAGCGTATTATCACGCCGCGATTATGGGCAGGCTTTATAGCGATGCCTATTTTGGCGCTGTTATTCAGCCTTGTGGGCATATGGGGTGGCGCTTACGTGGGCATCAATATGCTAGGCGTTGATGAAGGTGCTTACTGGGGCAATATGCAAGCATCGGTACAGTTTTATGATGATGTAATTAAAGGACTTATCAAATCGTTAGCATTTGGTTTAGTGGTTACTTGGATTGCAGTATATCAAGGGTTTGATTCCATACCGACATCCGAAGGAATCAGTAAAGCGACAACACAAACCGTGGTTGTCGCATCGTTAGCGGTATTAGGTTTAGACTTTGTTTTAACGGCCATCATGTTGGGGAGTATATAGAAATGCGTACACGTTTAATGGAATTAGCAGTGGGTGCTTTTATTGTCATGGGCATCATCGCCCTTGTTTTAATGGCATTTCGAGTGAGTGGTCTTTCGGCGTCAGATACCGGAGATAAATACACGGTTAAAGCCTACTTCGAAAACTTAGGTGGCTTAACTGAGCGCGCCAAAGTATCGATGTCGGGTGTCACTATTGGCCGCGTGACCAAGGTCTATCTTGATACCGAAGATTACGTAGCGGTCGTCGAAATGGAAATTAATAAAAGCATGTCGACACTCACACTGGATACATCGGCGGCTATCTTAACCGCAGGTTTATTAGGTGAAAAATATATTGGCCTTACCGTGGGGGCAGAAGACGAATACATAGAAGACGGTGGTGTGATTGAAGATACTCAATCAGCACTCGTGCTAGAAGAGCTGATTGGTCAGTTTTTATTCAGTAAAGCCGAAGAATAGGATACGAACGTGACTGCACAATTGATCGCTATCAATCCTCAACAAGCTCAGTTATCCGGTCGTCTTGACCGTTTAACGGGCAAGGCACTCATCAAAGAAGGCCGTAACCTAATAGCCAAAGCAGAGAGTAAATGGCAAGTTGACCTTGCAGGTGTCGACCATTCAAGCAGTGTTGGCATTGCTTTATTATTGGATTGGCAGCGCTATAGCCTAGGAAAAAATATCAGCCTAGAGCTTTTGAATGTCCCGAAAAAAATGCAAGATGTGATCGAATTCAGTGGTTTAACCGAGTTTTTAACATTGAACTAGGTCATATAAGCTAGCATTCCTGCCAACAGAGCGAAGAACGTACTTCGTCTTAACTCATAAATCCGCTATCATTACGCCCTTTGTATGATTGACCGCCTTATCTATCGGATTTATTGGCGCTCATCTTTAAACCTAATATTAAATGAACATGGGTGATTTATGTCTTCAGCTGATATCCAAGCATTATTAGAAAAAGAATTTCCAGGAAGTGAAATCACCATCGAAGAAGGCTACCACAACGAAATCGAAGTGGTGAGCGACGCATTTGAAGGTATGTCAGCAGTGAAGCGACAGCAAATGGTCTACAAGCCATTAACCGATTTAATTACGGGCGGAACCGTGCACGCTGTAAAGATTAGTGCATTAACACCAGCCGAAAAAAAATAGCCTAAAAAGAATAATAAAATACTATGGATAAATTACTAATTGAAGGCGGCGCCGTCATTGACGGTGAAATTCGCATTTCAGGTGCTAAAAACTCAGCACTACCGATTATTGCATCAACCTTGTTAGCGCACGGCGTGATGCGTGTTGGCAACTTGCCACACCTACACGATATCACCACCATGATCGAGCTATTAGGCTGCATGGGGGTATCGGTTGTTATTAACGAAGACATGAGTGTTGAGACCGATTGCTCCACCATGACCAGTCGTATTGCGCCTTACGAGCTAGTACGCACAATGCGCGCCTCTATTTTGGTATTAGGCCCATTATTAGCACGTTATGGCGAAGCGGTTGTTTCTTTACCAGGAGGCTGCGCAATTGGTAGTCGTCCGGTTGACTTACACTTACGCGGAATGGAAGCACTAGGCGCAACGGTCGAAGTGATCGATGGCTATGTACACGCCCGCAGCGATGGTCGTTTAAAAGGCGCCAATATCTATCTTGATATGGTTACTGTAACGGGTACCGAAAATATCTTGATGGCCGCGGTATTAGCCGAAGGCACAACCGTTATTGAAAACGCAGCCCGCGAACCTGAAGTTGTTGATTTGGTGAACTGCTTAAATGCAATGGGCGCTAAAATTACCGGTGGTGGTACCGACAAATTAACCATCGAAGGCGTAGAACAGTTAAATGGCTGTTCTTTCGATGTGCTACCAGACCGTATTGAAACAGGGACTTACTTAGTTGCTGCAGCGGTGACGGGTGGCAAAATTAAAGTTAAAGATACCGACCCTAAATTAATGGATGCGGTATTAGCCAAGCTTGAAGAAGCGGGCGCTAAAATTGAATGTGGCGAAGACTGGATTTCGTTGGATATGGAAGGGCGACGCCCGAAAGCGGTTAACGTACGTACCGCACCACACCCAGCATTCCCAACCGACATGCAAGCTCAGTTCATGGTAATGAACTGCGTTGCCGAAGGTACTGGAACCGTCATCGAAACCGTATTCGAAAATCGTTTCATGCACGTTGATGAATTGGTTCGCATGGGTGCAAACATTCATGTTGAAGGCAATGTTGCGACCGTTACGGGTAAAGATATTTTAAGCTCTGCACAAGTAATGGCGACCGACTTACGTGCATCGGCATCATTGGTTATTGCTGCATTAGTTGCGACCGGTGATACCTTGGTTGATCGTATTTATCACATCGACCGTGGTTACGAATGTATTGAAGAAAAGCTACAAATCTTAGGGGTTAAGATTCGTCGCGTACCTGGAGACTAAAGCAAGCGCTTATCTTGTATAAGCATTAGTTTCTATAAAACCTTGTTTGCTTTTTCACAGTGGCGGCCTCATATAATAATGACTGCCACTTATTTAGAACATTTAGAGAAGATTGAAAACGTTATGACACAGCCTCTCACGATTGCCTTATCAAAAGGACGTATTTTGGATGACACCTTGCCTTTATTAGCTGAGGCAAACATCCATCCAGCAGAGGACATTAGTAAAAGTCGTAAACTGATTTTCGATACCAATCATGACCATATCAAGCTGCTTGTTATACGAGCAGCCGATGTACCAACCTATGTTGAATATGGCGCAGCCGATTTAGGCATTTCTGGTAAAGACGTATTGATGGAGTTCAATAGCGAAAACCTATACGAACCTCTTGATCTAAAAATCGCGACTTGCCGCTTAATGACCGCAGCCCTTAAAGGCGCTGTACTTCCAGAAGGTCGCTTAAAAGTTGCCACTAAATTCGTGGATGTGACTAAACGTTATTTCGCCGAACAAGGCCGCCAGATCGACATCATCAAATTGTATGGTGGTATGGAGCTGGCTCCAATCGTTGGCCTAGCCGATTTGATTGTGGATATTGTTGATACGGGCAAAACCTTAGTTGCGAACGGTTTAGAGCCACGCGACCACATGGCATATATCAGCTCACGCTTAGTTGTCGGTAAAGCCGCCATGAAAGTGAAGCACGCACAAATCCAGCCGATTATTGATCAAATGTCAGCGGCTGTCTCTCGTCAAGAAGAGAAACGCCAGCAAGAAGAAGCAGGGCAGTAATAAGCCCTTTCTGAAAATTAGGAATTTTAAAAATGACTATCGAAATTCGTCGTTTAGATACCAGCGCAAATGATTTCTCTGCCGAGCTAGAAACACTACTCGCGTGGGAATCTGTTTCAGACAAACAAGTTCAAACCATCGTTACCGATATTCTTGACGATGTGAAAACCCGTGGCGACGCCGCCGTTATCGAATACAGCAATCGCTTTGACCACCTGCATGTTGAAAACATGGATCAGCTAGAACTGAACCAAGAACAACTTGAAGATGCGTTAAACACCTTGCCAGCCGACCAGCGTCACGCGCTATTAGCCGCTGCTGATCGTGTGCGCAAATATCACGATAAGCAAAAACAAGATTCTTGGCAGTACACCGAAGAAGACGGCACCTTATTGGGCCAAAAAGTAACGCCGCTTGATCGCGTAGGTATTTATGTACCGGGCGGAAAAGCCGCTTACCCATCTTCTGTATTAATGAACGCCATTCCAGCACACGTTGCCGGCGTACAAGAAATCATCATGGTAGTACCAACGCCCGGTGGTGAATTAAACCAGCTAGTATTGGCCGCGGCCGCAGTGGCTGGTGTAAGCAAAGTATTCACTATTGGTGGTGCACAAGCTGTTGCCGCATTAGCGTACGGCACACAAACCGTACCGAAAGTAGATAAAATTGTTGGCCCAGGTAACATCTTTGTTGCCACTGCCAAACGCCAAGTATTTGGTGCGGTGGGCATCGACATGATCGCTGGTCCGTCTGAAATCTTAGTCGTATGCGATGGCAAAACAGATCCTGATTGGATTGCGATGGATTTATTCTCGCAAGCTGAACACGACGAAGATGCACAGGCGATTTTAATCAGCCCAGATCAAGACTTCCTAGATCAAGTACACGCATCGATCGAAAAGCTCTTACCGACCATGGCACGTAAAGATATTATTCGTGCCTCGTTAAGCGCACGCGCCGCCTTGATCAAAGTAAAAGATATGAATGAAGCGTGTGAAGTGAGCAATACCATTGCTCCTGAACACTTGGAATTATCGGTAGAAGATCCGCAGGCATTATTGCCGCAGATTCGTCACGCCGGGGCGATCTTTATGGGTCGTCACACATCCGAAGCATTAGGTGATTACTGCGCAGGGCCAAACCACGTTTTACCCACGTCGGGCACGGCACGTTTCTCATCACCGCTCGGTGTGTATGATTTTCAGAAACGTTCGTCGCTGATTATGTGTTCCCCAGAAGGCGCATCAGAACTGGGCAAAATTGCCTCCGTTCTAGCCCGTGGTGAGCAACTAGAAGGGCACGCACGATCTGCAGAATACCGCATTAAAAAGCAATAAGATAAACCGAGCGGCATCATAAAAGTCGTTCAAAAAATTGCTGCGCTAAAGGCCTCGAATTGCTCACTTGTTAGTAATAATAAATTATTAACAAGCGAACAGTTCGGGGCTTTTTTGTTTATGCCGACAGCCGCCAGATACATTAAATATTAAACAAAATTTTAGAGAACTCCATGACAACAATTACCCAAATGGTTGAAAACCTAGTCCGCCCAGAAATTCGTGCACTATCAGCATACCCAGTGGGCGATGCCAGTGGCATGGTAAAACTCGACGCCATGGAAAACCCACACCAGTGGTCAGAAGAACTCAAACAAGCCTGGGCAGAAAAACTGCAATACGCCAACATCAATCGCTACCCACACCCGCAAGCGCCTAAAGTAAAAGCAGGCCTGCGCAAAGCGATGAACGTGCCTGAACAATTCGAATGTTTATTAGGGAACGGCTCAGACGAAATTATTCAACTGTTAGCCATGCTGGTGGCACCTTTAAATCCTGAGAAAAAAGCCACCATCATGGCGCCTGATCCAGGCTTCGTAATGTACAAAATGATCGCGACATTTTGTGGCCTCGATTATATTGGCGTACCGCTAACATCGGATTTTGAACTCGACATGCCCGCCATGTTGAAATGCATCACCGAGCAACAGCCAGAACTAATCTTCCTAGCACAACCTAATAACCCAACGGCAAATCTATACTCCGAATCACAACTGCGCGAACTTATCCAAGCCAGCGAAGGCCTAGTGATAATGGACGAAGCATACTTGCCGTTTTCCAGCCGCAACCACCTGCACTTTTTAGAAGAGTTCGATAACGTCTTAGTGATGCGTACGTTATCAAAAGTCGGCCTAGCAGGCTTACGCCTAGGTATGATCTTTGGCCGCAGTGAATGGCTAAACGAACTCGATAAAATTCGTATGCCATACAACATCAACGTACTGACACAAATCAGCGCCGAATTCGCACTAGAGCATTACGACATTTTATTAGGCCAATGCGAGCTGATAAAACAAGAACGCACGCGCATGCACAATGCATTAACCGAACTCGGTTTTAAATGTTATCAAAGTGAAGCGAACTTTATTTTGGCCCGCGCCGATATGGAATTTGAAGGCCAAGCAAAAGAAATATTTGAACAGCTTAAACAGCACAATGTATTGATTAAGTGTTTAGCGGGTGGGCATCCGTTATTAGAAAACTGTTTGCGCTTTACCATTGGTACTGAGAACGAAAATGGATTGTTGTTAGAAGCGCTAAAGGATATTTTGTAACTCATTAAATTGGTAAACCATTGAATAATGAAGGTGCAGGGATGCGGTTATTCAGTGGTATTCCATAATCGAGTTCGCCTATCACCTTTAGGCGGTATATCGTAAGTAATTGAAAAATATAATAATTATTACTGTGATATCAACGTGCCCTGATAAGCGAATATAGCTTGAAAGTGATATCAAATTGACAAAAGCGAACGGTGAATATAGTGTTGTTTAAATTATTAACAGGGATAGTCGTATGATTTCAAAGAAGATTTCTCTTCGTTCGCCTTTCCCAGATATAAGGAGTTATGCGAACTCGGTTCGTATAACTCACTGTTATAAGTCAAAGGAAGTAATGTGCATATTGTAGAAAAATTATTGAATGCCGCCTATCAGGATTCTGAACTCTTAAAGAAAAGAGATGAGATGGGCGATGTCTTTGTAGCATATCGTGATGTTGATTTTTGCATTGACGCTCCAAATCAAGAAAAGGCTGATACCGTTTGTTCTTTTATAAATGACAACCGTTATGGTATTGCACATGTTGAGAAAGGAGATGATCTATTCAGGGTTATTACTGTTACGAATACTCCTGTTACGCAGGAAATTATTAGTTCCTTATCTGCAAACATGGTTTCTGTAGCCGAAATATTTAGCTGTGAATATAATGGCTGGGGAAGCACCATAATTACCGAAAATGACTTATAACAAAGCCTTGCTTGGGATAAACCCAAGAAGGCGGCGTTATAAGCCCAGTGAGAACTGAACCAAATTGAGAAGTTAGCAATGGATTTAAAGAAACAAGCCTTTTTAAGAGATGTGGGTAAGGAGTTGCTTGAAGAAAACGTGGCCGTTTTTGCAGGGGCTGGAATGTCAGCGGGTGCTGGATTCGTAAATTGGGCCGAACTATTAAGACCAATTGCAGATGAGCTTGGATTGGATGTAGACAAAGAAAATGATTTAGTAGCTTTAGCGCAGTTTCATTGCAACGACAATGCGAACAATCGAAGTCAGCTTAATCAGAGGCTTATAGAAGAGTTTTCAAGAGAGGCTTCAGAAACAGAAAATCATAAAATACTTTGTAGGCTACCAATTAGAACCTACTGGACAACAAATTATGACAAGATTATTGAAAATGCTCTCGATAATTCTGGAAAGATAGCAGATGTAAAATATACAAAAGAGCATTTGTCTACAACAAAACCAAAGCGTGATGCCGTCGTATATAAAATGCATGGTGATGTCGATCACGCTAGCCAAGCGGTATTGACCAAGGATGATTATGAGCGATATCACGTCAAGATGGATCAATATCTAGCAAATCTTAAAGGGGATCTGATTTCAAAAACATTTATATTTATAGGGTTCAGCTTTACAGATCCAAATTTGGATTACATCCTCAGTCGGGTTCGAGTTGCTTATGAAGGAAACCAAAGGCGTCATTATTGTTTCATAAGAGGTGTCAAGCAAGAAGACGCTGAAGAGCTAGCTGATTTTGAATATCGAAGGAGGAAACAAGATTACTTTGTGAAAGATTTGGAGCGATTCAACGTAAAAACAATTCTAGTTGACGATTTTTCTGAAATAACAGAATTGCTGAAACGATTAGAGCAGAATTATAAATCTAAAACTATTTTTATATCAGGTGCTGCCCACGAGTATGGCGAAATGGGAGAGCACGACGCCTTAAAATTTGTATATCAATTAAGTCGCAAACTCGTATCACAAGGTATTCGTGTTGTTTCTGGGTTTGGATTGGGGGTTGGAAGTTCTGTAATATCTGGAGTCTTAGAGCAAACTTTCACCAGCCCCAAAGCTAAAGTAGAAGACCAACTAATATTGCGCCCTTTTCCTCAGTCTACAGAGGGTGGGCTACCTCTGCCTGCATTATGGTCAAGGTATAGAGAAGACATGATAAACCATGCTGGAATCGCATTATTTTTGTTCGGAAATAAGTCCGACGGTGAAAAACTCTTGTTATCAAATGGAATGCGTGAAGAGTATGAAATTGCTAAGAGCAAGGGGCTTTTTTTGATTCCTGTTGGGGCTACTGGTTATATGGCAGAAGAACTATGGAGCGAAATAAATTCTGAAATACAAAATTGTGCTGAGACCTCAGACGAAGTGAAACAGCTCTTTGCAGATATTGGTAATAGTGAAGCGAAGTCTGAAGAATTAATCGAATCAGTAATTAAAATTATTAACTTAAATGGATAGGGAGTAATCAATGGCTAGACAAACATTTTTTAGTTTTAGGTATAAAACTGACAATTGGCGAGCAGCAAATATTAGAAATAGCTGGGTAACCCAAGATCGAAAAGCATCAGGTTTTTTTGATACCGCAAAATGGGAAGAGGTAAAAAAGAAGAAAGACGCTGACATTGAAAAGTGGATTGACGAGCAGCTGAAGGGGACTTCAGTTACTGTAGTTTTAATCGGTTCTGATACAGCAGGCAAGAAGTGGATTGACTACGAAATTACCGCAAGCCATAAAAAGGGAAATGGCATGTTGGGCATCTATATTCATAAGAAGAAAGATAGTAAAGGTAATACTAGCAAAAAGGGTAAAAATCCTTTTGATAATTGGGAGTTTAAAAAAGCAGGAAAAGTAGTAACTTATCCAACATATGATTGGGTTGATGATGATGGTTACAATAACATGGGTGATTGGATAGAAAAAGCTGCAAAGGCTGCTGGTCGATAGAGGTATGAGCTCCTAGTATCAAGTTTAAAGTGCGACAGTCATAGCTATTAAGCATAAAACAATTCCTCTGGTGTTTTATAGTTGTGACGCTTTCTAGGTCTTTCATTTAATTTCCTGGCAATCGTGTCGC
>PJEL010001558.1_pt1 | contig 22815 bp, 8 predicted proteins | sample 1853271 | NCBI WGS metagenome assembly PJEL01 (sample SAMN08108733, study PRJNA415343) | Invertebrate metagenome, whole genome shotgun sequencing project. | host: Globobulimina | place: Sweden: Gullmar Fjord | collected 2015-08
TCAACACGCTACCAACACGCTAGATGAACTATGTCTCCAGGGCAGTTATATTGGGCTTAAAGGGGGTTTTGGTTAAGAAAAAACACATGTTAAGATTAATTGATGATTTAGCTTGGAGGTAGGGTATAAAGTTGGGTGTAAAGGGGGAGTGAAGACAGGGGGCTGGATGTTATGTAAGGGTAAATATTAGCAAGTATGGGGTGGGTGAATTTAAGGGGCGGTTTACAATTTGCGATTGCCGATTTGCGATTGGGTTGCCATACGGATCGAACTCATTATACACCACCACCAAGCCGTTGTCATCCACGGCGTGGCGCACTGAGCCGAGACCATCACTCAGCAAGTAGCGAGTCTCCCCCGCTTTCTCCTCTGAAACCTGGTCATTAGTCATTGGTCATTGGTCATTTATTTTGTCTGTCAAGGTTTCATAACGTGCGTGTGATGGCTACAGACAAATGACCAGGGGCAAGTGACAAATGATGCCATCATAGATGGCTCCGTGACAATCACGCCGGGCAGATGGAGATACGCTTCGTCCTCGCTGATGTGCGTTACGGGAGTAACGGAATGACTTCTGGTAAACCCTGCACATCGAGGGCAAAGTGGGTGGCGCTGAGGCCCACCATTTGACCGACCCGGTCTCCTAGACCATTGTACATTGGCTGGACGATGTTTTGGTCTCTCTGGCTCTCTACCAGCCGATTAGCCGAGTCGAACACATTGGTCATTATGCTGGTGGTGAGTAAGTTGCCGTTGGGGTCGAAGGTAAAGAAAAAAAGCCAGGTTTCGTTCTCTTAACCCAGCCTACTAAACTACTGAAGCCTTCACTTATGATATTGGGTTTGATAGGTAAGGGTCTCGTGTCTCGACCCCACCTACACGACTGAAACAACATTTCTTTTCTAACTCATCAGTCCAAATATGTGTATTACCAATCACTTTCGTACTCCCCATATCCTTGCCAATCTGTTAGAAAGCGTCTTGACTTGCTGTATGAAGCTGCATCAGAATAACCGATGCTCTCAATCTGGGTGGAGGCTTCGAGTAAAAATGTAGTCCCTTCTTGTTCAGGCAAAGTTATGGTGGTTCTAATATCATCATAATAAAGAATTACTACAGAGTGGGGCGTTTCAGGGGTGCTAGTTCCTATTACAGAAACACCATTTGGCTCTCCATACTTTTTGATAACATCTGCCACTATGATTTTTTGAATCGGCCTAAAACCTATATCCTTTACAACATCCGTCCCTAATTGAAAACCAACAACCATTATGTAACGACATATTATACCACGGTCTCCAGACCTAGCTTCATTATTGAAAGGTTCACAGTTCTGAAACAAACCTTTGGTTTTCAGAACCTCAACTGTTTCTGCTTCTGTGGTAATCCCTGGGACTATACTCCAAAAACAAGGTGGCCCACAAGGTTGACCCGTTAAAAACCCATCATCTTTAACCTCTTGTGTATTATTTTCAACCTGTAGTGTACTGGTAATGGGTGAACTGGAGTCTTCACTGTCTGAAGTGTTGTTCTGAAATTCTGCAATGTTATGAGGGGTAAGTCTAGTACCATTTTCGGTAGGAAGGGGACTTGTTTCAACTTCTGAGGCAATATTTTCAGAATTTGGCGTATTGCTGGTGGTAGTTGAACTGATATCCTCATTACTATCCAGAGCATTATCCTGAATTTCTAAAATGCTATGGGGAGTAATTGTAATGGTATTATCGGGTACAGTTGTTGTACAAGCACATAATAATACCATCACTATATTACAAACTATAATCTTGACTTTAAAATCGTTTTGCTTAAAAAAAGCCATATCAATTTACCTTTATCAGATTTGGTTTATTCTATCGTATGCTGCAATAATCCATCTATATATTGCCATCGCAATGTTTCAGTATAATCTGCATAATATAGTATATCCTTATATAGAGGGTCTTCCTCATACTTTTGAACTTTCGCTTGTGCTCTAGCTGGATAGACATAAGCAGTCACTGATTCAGCAAAATCTTCGCCTCTGGTAAAACCACTACCTGACCCGGCAGGTGGGATACCTCCATAAAAATATTTTGCGTTGTTACATCCCGGAAATCTGTTGTCTTTGTCACACCCTGTTGCCCCCGTCGAACTTGTGTGTCCTCCCGTATATTTTTCCAACCCTTGCGAAAGATGATGATCAAAATTGGCATCCCACGCATGGCCTAACTCATGCACAATTGTCCAGTTACCAAACGATTTGGTTCGATTGGTTAGTCGCATAGAATGGGCTTTGGTTAACCCCAAAGGACCTCCGAGGTCTTCTTGAACAACTCTTAATCCCCCAATGTTAGCTATAAACCTATCCGAACCACCCATAGCTCTGGCTAAATCATTTACTCCCCTGAATAAAGAATTTTTCATCTCATCAAGCGACCATTCCCCTTCTTGCCATACACATGCAGTATCCAATGTTCCAGGGTTAATAAATACATTTCTCTCTCCCCAATCTTTCACAACTGTAACTTGATATGTATTTTGTAATCCTTCCAAAATTTCTTTTGCTGTTTTATCTTCACTTTTCTTAATATAGCCCGATGGGTCTGAGAAATTGACAGGATTATTCTGTACATAAGGCCAATGATTAAGCGTTTGTGATTCGTGTATATCACCCTCCCACGGATCTCTACTCAAAAACGTCCCCGTCTCTGGCATATACCACCGCGCCCGCAGATGCAGCAACTCGACCTCATCCTGCCACCACTCGCCGGTGTAGCCATACGGATTTACGATTGACGATTTACGATTTACGATTGGATTGCCATACGGATCGAACTCATTATACACGACCACCGAGCCGTTGTCATCCATTGCTTGCCGCACCGAGCCGAGACCATCACTCAGCAAGTAGCGAGTCTCACCCGCCTTCTCGGTGACAATCACGCCGGGCAGATGGAGATACGCCTCGTTCTCGCTGGTATAAATGACTTCCGGCAAACCAGCAGCGACATCGAGGGCAAAGTGGGTGGTGCTGAGGCCGATGGTCTGTCCGACTCGATCATTCACGCCGTTGTACCGATTTGCGATTTCAGATTTTGGATTTACGATTTTTGTTAAACGATTGGCGGCATCCCAGGTGTTGGTCATTGTATCTGAGTTTAGGAGGTTGCCGTTGGCATCGAAGGTGTAGGGTTGTCCATCGACGCTTTGGAGGCGGTTGGCATCATCATAGAGGTAGCTGGTGATGTCGCCGTCGATGATTTGTTGGAGGCGGTTGCCGACGGGGTCATAGTTGTAGGCGTAGGTTTCACCGGTGGAGTAGTCGGCGTTGGTCAGGCGGTAGAGGGGATCGTAGTCGTACTGGATAACGGTTTCTGTCCGTTGGCGAACGGTGGGGTCTGGCCCTAAGTCGGTGGGGATGAAGGTGGTGTCGGTGGTTAGTAGGATGCGATCAAGGCGCAGGCCGTCTTCTCGCATCCAGACGGTTAGGGTGTGCAAACCTCTGCTTTCAATGGTCACGGTCAGGGGATAGGTGGGTTGGCTCATCGCTTGATTGGACCAGGACCACGCTTCGGGGCTAAAGCCGCTCAGTCGAAGTGGCTGCTGGTCTAAGGCCAGGTGTAAGGAGTCGGCATCGCCGTTGTCAGCGTAGGCCCGTGCCCACAGGGTGTAGGTTCCGGGGGTGGTGAAGTGGATCAGGTAATCGAGGGTGGGGCTGTCGGTCAGGCTTTGGGTCTGATAGAGGGCATCTAGGTCCGGGGTGGCGTGGAGGTAGCCGGGATGGTGGTAGCCCTCCAGGGTTGAAGTAAAAACCCAACTGTGGCTGGTTCCGCTCACATAATCACCATATCGTTCAGCTTCCAAAACCACCAAACCATCCTGTTCCAAATAGCTACCCTGGGGCGTATCGACATTGGTCACCACGGTTTCGGTCAAAGTACGCCGATTGCCCACTTTGTCCAGGGCATAGCTGTAGGTGGCGATGGTGTTGCTGGCGGTAGTGTGGCTCAATTGGGTTAGCCGTCCAGCCTCATCATAAATATAGTCGCTGCTGAGGTTGTGGGGCATAGTCAGGCTATCCAGGCGGTTGGCATCATCATAATTATAAGCAAATTGACCCTCTTGCCAATCGGTTACCGTATCAAGGCGGTTGGCAGCATCGTAGGTGTAGGTAACAACCTGATTGTTGGGGTAGATGAGTAGGGTGCGGTTGCCGGCGGCATCATACCTGTAACCCACACGCTGGTCAGCCCCATCGGTAATATCGCTCAGGCGATACAACTCGTCGTAGTCATAGTCGCTTTGACCGCTGCCATCAATCATTGTTTTTCGGTTGCCCGCAGCGTCATAGCTAATTTGAACGTCGGAGATGCTGTCAGAATAATCAATCTCGGTCAAGCGGTTAACCCGATCATAATAAAAGGTAGTAATCGCTCCGCCTTGTCCAGCGATAGTATTGGCATCGGTCATGATGGTGCGGTTGCCGAGTTGGTCGTAGCCATAACGGGTGGTATAACCCTCGGCATTAGTCTGTTCTATCCGCCGATTGAGGGCATCGTAAATGTAGCTACTGGTATAACCCTGGGCATTGGTAATAACGGTGCGGTTCCCCACCCGGTCATAACCGTAATGGGTACTAAGGTTGGTTTGGTGGTCGATGGGACCAGCCTCAATATAATTTTCGGTGACCTGGATGAGACGGCTAAGGTTATCATACCCATAGCGGGTGGTGACGGTTTCGGCATCGGTCATGGTCAGCCGATTGCCGCCTTTGTCGTAACTGTAGCTGGTTTCGTTGCTTTCCGGGTCAATAGTTTTGATAAGCCGATCAAGACCATCATATTGGAAATTTACGATTTCGGATTTTGGATTTACGATTTGGGTGCGATTGCCGTAACCGTCGTACTGGTAACGAGTGACATGAAGCAGGGCATCGGTAATGGCGATGGTGCGACCCAGGCCGTCATAGCCGTAGCTGATGGGCTTCTGGCGGGCATTCAGGGTTTGGGTGCGCCGGCTCAAAGCATCGTAGCTGATACTCAGTTTGATGTTGCTTTGGTTATCAACCGGCCCCCCATCTTTGTAGTTGAGGGTGGTTACGGTTAGACGGTGGAATGACTGACCTACTTAAACAGATTGAGGACACCGATTTTGGGTCAGTGTCCTCAGCTAATTCAATGGTTTTACCGGAATTTGTTGGGTCTCATTCTTCGACCCAACCTACTTACTGTCTGTTTAGAACATCCAAATTGAGGGGGCAACCAAGTCCGCCCGGACATGAATGATCCAGGCTACGAAACAGCACCAGATAAATCTGGTTTACAGAAAAGCTCATTGAGGGGGTGCTGCTTTGTACTGATAGGCTTCCCATTTGCTGGGTGCAATTCATAGGACGCACTTTGAGGGCCAAAAAATCATTTATGGGCTTCGCCTGTAGAGTAGTCGGTGCTGGTCAGGCGATGGAATCACTGACCTACTGAAACAGATTGAGGACACTGACCCAAAATCAGTGTCCTCAGCTAATTCAATGGTTTTACCGGAATTTGTTGGGTTGAAGGGTGAGACCCAACTTACACCATTTACTGACCACCACTTATTCAATTTTACATCTTGTAGATATTTCCCATCAATTACAGGGGGTTTGATTATAGCCAGCTTCTTTATCTATCTCAATAAGACCGACCTATTATCTCTGCTAATTCCTCAACACTCAAGTGCCTGACAAGATGATGAACTGGGCGGTGTAAATAGTAGTTAAATCCATCCAAGGTGGGGAGATAAGTAACGACAACATCCTGTCCATTGAATATTTTCTTCTTGCCTACTCTTCCATCCAACTCCTCAGAAATTTAAACTCTTTATTCGTTACAAACCATTCACTATGTTCCACTGGTCCTGCCCAGGAACGATGACATTCCGAGTCTTCAGTTAACACAATCCGTCGCTTGCTTTCACCTTCTAACTGAGTGAATTGTACTGAACTTCTATCGCGACACGCTAGGAGAGTAAAAACGCGCTCGTATGAACCATCTGCTTGTTTTGAGTAAAATATATATTCGTCGCCTGCATCTTGCCGCCCATCACGGCTACTAAACCAAACATAGACCTCTGGTTGCTGATTGCCCGATAAATCGACAAGTTCAATGTTTCCAAACACTCCTATTGCATGTCGATTTAAGTAATACCTTGAAGCGATTGATTGCTGAAATTCGATAATACAGTCGCCAGTATCATTAACTACAAAAATTACTACCTCAAAACTGTCCTCAGAAATGTAACCAATAGCGAGATGGTTGCTGTTTTCCAGTTTGGCATACAGCAGATTTTCAGACTTGATGACTTGCTCAACACACTGCTTATGAGCATCGGATAGCGAATTTAATATTTCCTCAGGTTCTAGTTGCCGTGGCATACTCCGCCATTCTTCAATTCTGACCAACAAGAACTGCGGAAGCCCACAGCAAATGCAGAATGTAAGTAATAACAAAGTAGCTATTAGTAGAATACTTGCTTTGTACTTCATAATTATTTGCACTCCAAGCAATGAACACGTAATGTCTGCATTTATGGCCCGATTCGTCCACCATACTTCTCCACGTTATCTATTTCGGGTATTCGCCCAGCATCAGATGTGTTCGATAAAGCTTCTTTCTCATAGGACATATATGCCAAAAAATCGAGGTTTCTCAAGCCCATCATATCAGCTGCCCTCGGTATGTAATTGACCCAATCGCCTTGGGCACCAAAACCTGACCATTGAGCAGGATCGTAAACCTTGCCATACTTTGATGGATCTTGACTCATGGCTCGTCCAACATGGATAGCTCCAGATGCGATAATATAAGCAGATACCTCATTTGGTGGGCGTTCATAGACGACTCGGCACTGATAATTTTGTTTTAAGGTAATCTCAGATTGTCCAGGAGGATTGAATGTACGCGCCTGATAAGCTCCAAACAAAATTGCACCGCCTGTAAATTCTATAGCCCCCTGTGACGTTTCAAGTTCTTCTGCTAATGTTCCGATAAAACCTGTCCAAGCATCATAATTTGTAATATCGCCCTGAGCAAGTTGATAAGTATAAGGACGAAAAATAACTGCATCTTGGCCAAGTTTGTTGTACAATTTTAGCGTCTCACCTGCTAAATCCAGAGGGATATTGCCAATGCCAAAACTAATTTCGGTTCCATAGCCAGGAAGATTTTGACTTTCTGCCCATTCTATGGTCGGTATTGGAAAAAGAGATGCAAACCGAGATGCAACTCTTCCAGCAGGGTCTCGGGTAAGATGAGCATCCTCTTGAATGAATTTGGCACCAATCATCGCTGCAAACGCTTCGGTGTTCATGTTAGTCAATTCCGGAATGTTCAATCGGGCGGCTGTTGCAAGTATATCACTTTTCAACCATGTCAGTAACAGTTGTTCCACAATATCTTCATACCATCCTGGTGGTTGTAAGCCAGAGGGGTCAACTAAATTCGCAGGATTGCCCCGCACATACAGATATGGCGGTTCCGACTCGACCGGATCGACGCTTAAAAGCGTACCTGTTTCCGGCATATACCACCGCGCCCGCAGATGCAGCAACTCGACCTCATCCTGCCACCACTCGCCGGTGTAGCTGTATGGATTTTCGATTTCAGATTTCAGATTTACGATTGGATTACCATACGGGTCGAACTCATTATACACGACCACCGAACCGTTGTCATCCACCGCTTGCCGCACCGAGCCAAGACCGTCACTCAGCAAATACCGAGTCTCGCCTGCGCTACTCTCGGCCACGGTAACACCCGGCAGGTGCAAATAAACATTACCTTCGCTGGTGTAAATCACTTCCGGCAAACCCTGTACATCAAGGGCAAAGTAAGTGGTGCTAACCCCCACCGTTTGACCAACCCGGTCTCCAAGACCATTGCACATTGGCTGAACGATGTTTTGGTCTCGCTGGCTTTGGGTCAAGCGATTGGCCGAGTCAAACACATTGGTCATTACGTCGGTGGTGAGTAAATTGCCATTGTTGTAGCAAACGTAAAAAAATAGACTGGGTTGAGAGAACAAAACTAGCCTATCAAATAACAAATAGATCAGTTAAAAAATTATCAAAACCCTATTTCGCCTTTACACGTCAGCCAATGAATTTCTACAGCATATTTAGTGAACCCCTCAGATTCATAAGACTCAAGATCAATATAGACGAAGTATTCTCCAATTGGCCAAGCTTCTCCTAAACAAGGTTCATGTAGCCCACATCTTCCTCGGTCAGCGTAAAAATTGATGATTTTATCAGGGGAAGCCTTTACACTGTATTTGTAGGTTTGAATGGGCAAAGTCTGGGTGCCATCAGATGATACCTGCATCAAAATCGACTCTGGATAGATGGGGGCTGTAGGGGGGTGATTGCCTAATTCACAGTTAATAAGCCCTACTACTAAGGTAAAAGCACAGCAGATTGACAGTATAATGAATATATATTTAATGATTTTTTTGAACGTTGCATTGGTAGCCTTTTTTTCTATTAACCCTGTAAAAACAATGTGCAGAGTAATCATATCAAGGCCCTCCAATAGAATCTAATGAGTCATCAGGATGGCGATAACGGTATACTCTAGATTTTTCTGTTGGAGTTAAAAATTCTTGAGTCCCATTATGCCACCACCAAGTTCCGTTAAATTGAGGAGGTATTCTTTGCGATGTAAGCATGGAAAAAGTAGTAGGCCATTGACGAGGTTCATCACACGTATCGCATTCAAGCTCGTCGCCAGAAATAAGTCTGGGGTACCAGCTCCTCCAACCTGTTTCAAATTTGGTTCCATTACCATAAGCCTCTTCAAATACTTTCAAGGAGTTTTGTGTGGAATTCCCAGTGTTTACAGCTTTACACCAATTTTTCACGCTTTTTGCTAAAGTTTGATATAAATTATCATTAGATGAGCCTGGTTGGTAAGAATCGTACCTCTGCATCCCGATATAAAAACCTATAATATCTGAAGGAAGATCCTCTTCAGAATAGAAAGATTGTGCAAGCTTTGTGCCCCCAAACGGAATCCATTGGTTTGCACCTTGTTTTTCTTCAAATTGTTCGTTTGCATCCATAAATATGCTTACGGCTAAACTTCGGATGTTGCCATTTATGACGGAAGAGTGCGGAACAACTGCAATATTTTCAAAGAAATCTATCTCAGCCCTAAATTTCGCTAACTGAAGACTGACGTTAATTCCCCAATTGTCAGTCAGAGACGGGTCTGGATTGAAATTATTGTTAACGTATAACAAATCATCCATTAGCTCAAACCCCAAACTAGCACTCTTCTCTATATGGTTCCAATCTATCCAACCGCAATTACATGTAAATTCAGCACGCCCACCTTCCACAGCTTGTCGATCTGGGTAAAACCCTGAAGTATCTGTCCAATTAACCGGATTCCCACCGACATACTGATACGGCGGCTCCGACTCCACCGCATCGACGCTCAAAAACGTCCCCGTCCCCGGCGAGTACCACCGAGCGCGCAGATGCAGCAACTCAACCTCATCCTGCCACCACTCGCCGGTGTAACCATACGGCGAGCTATCATTCTGCACCGGATTGCCGTAAGGGTCAAATTCATTGTAAGCGACCACCGCACCACTCTCATCAACGGCCTGCCGAATACTGCCCAAACCATCGCTCAACAAATACCGAGTCTCGCCTGTGCTACTTTCAGCCACGGTAACACCCGGCAGGTGCAAATAAGCATTACCTTCGCTGGTATAGATAACTTCCGGCAAACCCTGCACATCAAGGGCAAAGTACGTTGTGGTTATACCCACCGTCTGTCCGACTCGATCATTCACGCCGTTGTACCGATTTACGATTTCAGATTTTGGATTTACGATTTTGGTTAAGCGATTGACGGCATCCCAGGTGTTGGTCATTGTATCTGAGTTTAAGAGGTTGCCGTTGGCATCGAAGGTGTAGGGAGTGCCATCGACGCTTTGGAGGCGATTGGCATCATCATAGAGGTAGCTGGTGGTGTCGCCGTCGATGATTTGTTGGAGGCGGTTGCCTACGGGGTCGTAATTATAGGCGTAGGTTTCACCGGTGGAGTAGTCGGCGTTGGTCAGGCGGTAGAGGGGGTCGTAGTCGTAGTGGATGATGGTTTCGGTTCGTTGGCGGACGGTGGGGTCGGGACCGAGGTCGGTGGGGATGAAGGTGGGGTCGGTGGTTAACAAGAGCCGGTCAAGACGCAGCCCGTCTTCACGCATCCAAACGGTTAGGGTGTGCAGGCCGCTGCTTTCAATGGTAAGGGTTAGGGGGTGGGTGGGTTGGCTCATTGCTTGATTGGACCAGGACCACGCTTCGGGGCTAAAGCCGCTCAGCCGAAGTGGCTGTTGGTTCAGGACCAGGTGCAAAGAGTCGGCATCGCCGTTGTCAGCGTAGGCTCTGGCCCACAGGGTGTAGGTTCCGGGGGTGGTGAAGTGGATCAGGTAATCCAGGGTGGGGCTGTCGGTTAGGGTTTGGGTCTGATAGAGGGCATCTATGTCGGGGATGGCGTGGAGGTAGCCAGGATGGTGGTAGCCTTCCAGGGTGGAGGTAAAAGCCCAACTGTGGCTGGTCCCACTCACATAATCACCATAACGTTCGGCTTCCAAAACCACCAGGCCATCCTGTTCCAAATAACTACCCTGGGGCGTATCGACATTGGTTACCACACTTTCGGTCAAAGTGCTACGATTGCCCACGTTGTCCAGGGCATAGCTATAGCTGGCGATGGTGTTGCTTGAGGTGGTGTGGCTCAATTGGGTTAGGCGTCCGGCTTGGTCATAGCTGTAGTGGCTGCTGAGGTTGTGGGGCATGGTCAGGCTGTCCAGGCGGTTGGCATCATCGTAGGTATAAACAAATTGACCGTCCTGCCAATCGGTTACCGTATCAAGGCGATTGGCGGCATCGTAGGTGTAGGTGACCACCTGATTGTTGGGGTAAATAAGCTGGGTGCGGTTGCCAGCGGCGTCGTAGCGGTAGCCCACATGTTGGTTAGCCCCGTCGGTAATATCGCTCAGGCGATACAGCTCGTCGTAGTCATAGTCGGTTTGACCGCTGCTATCAATCATTATTTTGCGGTTGCCCACAGCGTCATAGCTAATTTGAACGTCGGAGATGCTGTCGGAGTAATTTATGTCGGTCAAGCGGTTAACCCGATCATAATAAAAGGTAGTAGTCGCTCCGCCTTGTCCAGCGATAGTATTGGCATCGGTCATGATGGTGCGGTTGCCGAGTTGGTCGTAGCCATAACGGGTGGTATAACCCTCGGCATTGGTCTGTTCTATCCGCCGATTGAGGGCATCATACAGGTAGTGGGTGGCATACCCCCGGGCATCGGTAATGACGGTGCGGTTCCCCACCCGATCATAGCCATAATGGCTGCTAACATTGGTTTGGTGGTCGCTGGGGCCGCTCTCGATATAATTTTCGGTAACCAGAATAAGGCGGCTAAGGTTATCATACCCATAACGGGTGGTGACGGTTTCGGCATCGGTCATAGTCAGCCGGTTGCCGCCTTTGTCATAGCTATAGCTGGTTTCGTTATTTTCCGGGTCAATGGTTTTGATAAGCCGACCCAGACCATCATATTGAAATTCACTCTGTTCGCTTGCGGCATTGGTAACAAAGCGGCGCTTGCCGTGCCCGTCATAGCTGTAGCGGGTAACGTTGTCCAGGGCATCGGTGATGGCGATGGTGCGACCCAGGCCGTCATAGCCATAGTTGATGGGATTTTGGCGGGCATCCAGGGTTTTGGTGCGGCGGCTCAAAGCATCGTAGCTGACACTCAGTTGGATGTTGCTTTGGTTATCAACTGGCTCCCCATCTTGGTAGTTAAGGGTGGTTGTGATTAGGCGGTTGAGGCTGTCATACTGGTAGCGGGTGACAGTGTTGGCGGCATCGGTGCTGCTCAGGCGGCGGCTCAAGGCATCGTAGCTTTGGCTTTGGGTTTCGCCGGCGGCATTTTCGGTTTGCAGCAGCCGGTAGAGGCTGTCGTAGGTGTAGGTGGTTACTTGTTGTTCGGCATCGATGGTGTGGCTGCGGTTGCCTACTGCGTTGTACACAACGATGTTTTGGCCTTCCAGAGCGTTGGTGCTGGTCACCACCCGGTTGAGGGCGTCATATTGAAGTTGGGTTGCTCGTCCCTCAGCATCCAGCGTGGTAATGCGATTGCCAGCGGGGTCGTAGCCGTAAACAGTCTCCCCCTCCAGGGGGTTGGTGAGGGTGATGACCCGGTTGAGTTGGTCATAATCGTAGCTGGTTTTGCGGCCCAGGGGGTCAATGACTTCTTTTTGGTTGCCCAGATCGTCATAGACATACCTGCTGACCAGGTCTTCATCAGGTTGGCTGCTATAGGTATTTGGATTGGCCGGGTCGCTGGTGACACAGTTTGTCAGGCTGCGTTCAACGCGGTTGAGTTCATCATAGACGGTACAACTGGCCCGTTCTTCGCCGCTGCCCAATAATTCTACAATTTTCTCCATATTGCCGTTGGCATCATAAATATAGTCAATAGTAATATTTTGGTCGGGCTGGCCGGGGTCAAAGATTTCATTGACCAAACCGTCGCCATCATCTTGCCAATTGGTGATGCTCTGTTTGACTCGCCCCAGGTCGTCATAGACGGTGTGGTTGATGTGGCCCAGGGTGTCGGTGGTGGAGACTTGCCGCCCAAAGTCGTCGTAGCCGTAGCGGGTAATCAAATTGTACTCATTTTGATAGTTCTGTTCGGCATTGGTGGCATGTTTGTTTTGGATGGTTTTTTCCAGGCGACCCGCAGCGTCGTAAACATTTTCGGTCACTTGGTTGAGGGTGTTGGTAATCAGGGTGCGCCGTCCGGCCCCGTCATAGCCATAGTGGGTGGTCAGGTTATATTCGTTGGCTGGGGCGGCGGGGTTGGTGGTGTAGTTTTGGGTGGTTTTGATCAGGTTGTCGCCGGCATCATAGTGGTTGAGGGTTACTTTGCCCAAAGCATCGGTGCTGGTCACCACCCGGCCCAGATTGTCATATTCGGTGCGGGTCACATTGTCCAAGGCATTGGTGATGACGGTGCGGTTGCCAAATAGATTGTAGCCGTAGCGGGTGGTGTTGCCATTGGCGTCGCTGCTGGCCAGGGTTTGACCCTTGGCGCTGTAGGTATAAAGGTTGGTATGCTTCAGGCTGTTGGTGGTAGAGATAAGGTTGTTTTGGCTGTCGTACAGATAATAGGTAGTGCGGCCTTCGGTATCGGTGCTGGATTCAAGGTTGTTGCGGTCATCGTAGGTGTAGCTGGTTTTGTTGTTTTTGGCATCCGTTACTGAAGTAGTTAGGCCAAATGGGCTGCGTTCATAATAGGTGGGATTGTTATTGGCATCTTCCACATACTCTTGGTTCAGGTATTGGTCAAAGGCAAAGGTCTGTTCTTGGCCCAGGGCGTTACTTTGGCTTACGAGTATGCCTTGATCGTTGTAGGTATCTATCAAGATGTGTCCGGTTTCGCTGATGACCCGTACCCCATCAGCCTGATAGCTAATCTGGGTCACGGTGCGGTCTAGGCCATCCACTTGAAGATAGGCTCGATACTGATCATCAAAGTAGGTTTTTTCGACGGTCCGGTTGTCGGGGTCTATCACATTGTGCAACAAATGGTCATCCGTGTAAACATAGCGCCATTGCAAATCGCGGGTGTCGGTGACGACGGTCAGGTTGCTTAGGTTGTCGTAGCCGTACTCTACGCTGCGGTTAGTGTGGTCGGTAATCCGGCTTATGCGGTCTTTTTCATCATAATCAAAGTCCAACCAGCGTTGTTGGGTGGGGCCAGATACCCGCCCTAAATAACCCTGACTATCATAATCAAAATAGGTAACGTTGCCTTGCGGGTCGTGGGTGGTTAATAAGCGATACCCCCGCAGGTTTAGGGTTTCGGTAATCATGCTGTAGGTTGTGGGGGTGTTTTGGGAGGTGGCTTTGATGTTGGCTTTGACGGTACTGTCTCGTCCATAGCTGTGGGGAATGGTCAGGTGGGCGGTGATAACGATTGCTTCTCCACTTTCCAGAGTGGCGGTCAGCGGCTCTACGGTTATCCAAGCTGCTGAAGTGGTCAAGTCGTAGGTGTCGCTGCTGGCGGTGCTGTTGGTTAAGCGATGGGTTAAGGTGAGGCTACTGCCTGGCACAAGACCCACTTGATATGAGGGGTTGAGGGTTAGGCTTATACCGGGGCTATTAACTATTGGCTCCAGGGCGATGTTAGCGCTTAACATGCCAAAAGTAAACCTGGTTTGGTTGGTGGCGGTTATAACATAACTGTAGGGGGCGGTTTGTCCCAAACGCACCAGGTTGGCCGTAATCCCCGGATAGGGGCTGTAGCTGCCATCATCATTTTCGTGAAAACGCATGCGGGAGCCGTGCGGGGCTTTCAGGATTACCGTTTCCCCTTCTCCATCGCGGTCATCGGGCAGGGTTAGGTTCAGATCGTAGTTGTGGGTCCAGCCATACCCTAATGATTCAGAGTAGATTATGGTTTGGGTTAGAGCCGTCATGCTGTTGTAGGTTCGTTCAAAACGCAGGGGGCGACCCAGGGTGGGGATGGAAAAGTCGGTGGCTTCGTAGCCGTAGTTGCCGGTGCGGGTGTTGATTGGCCCTCCGGTGTAGTTGGTTGTATCATCGCTACAAACCGGACATTCGTTTGGATTGTGGGTTTGGTCATCAGGTGAAATGGGGAGGTTATAGACTTCTACATTATCAAGTCCCCAACTTTCGTTTCCAGTGTTGCTACCACCTGGCTCAGTTAACTTGCCTTCAAAGTTTATGGTCACGGATGAGGCACTGTGGGGGAAGGTATATTTGTAATGAAATACTGCGTCATCAATTCCTTCTGCACTGTACCCTAAGGTCTCAACTTCTACCGCTCCTGTGGTATCCCAATCTCTCAAGTTATAGGCTTTGTTTAATAGGGTTGGCCCCCCGGCGACTGAAACTGTTAGCCTATCGGGGCTATAACCCCCCCCCCAGGCTCCATCCCATGTTTTTATCACATACACATCAAATTCAAGGGTTAGCTCATCATGCTCATCTAAGTCTGATAGCGTCAGGCTGACGGTTATGGTATTGAATTGTCCCAGAAAACTGCGGTCTCCACTGGGAGTAACATCTATAGCACTTTGTGACCATTCAGGGCCAGCCCCACTTTCAAAATTATTTTGGTACGTCATGTATGGTGACGAACTCCCACCTTGGGCAAACAATTGTGGGGGCATGATTGCTATCCACATTAAGATCAACATTAACCCTATTACCCCAACCCATAAGGATAAAGAGCGGGTTAAAATACCATTTCGTCCGATAAGGGCATCGTGGGCCTGTTTTTGATATTTTTGTAGACCAGATAAAGGTTGTTTATTCATTCTTTCTGTTTTCCTTATGGTAGCATCGTATTGTTTGTTAGCATCTGGGTCATAGTGGTTGGGTTGGACTTTGGGCCTATTCATATTGCCATACCTCCCCGTGCGAGAACAACATTAGAAAATTGTCAGCAGACACGGTCTGATGATAGGCTCGGGCCGATATTGTCGGCAGTAATTCAGCTTTAGCCCAAACCTCCGATTCGATATGATAATACCAGGTATCACCCAGGCGTTCATCGTCAGCCATACTGCCAGCTACTAAAAACAGATAGCCAGTGGGTGGGTCATAAGTTAAAGTGTGTCCTAAACGGACAGGTGGACTATTACCTCCATCATCAAGTTTGAGCCATGTTGACGAGGCGATATCAAAACGCCATAAGTCGGCTAGTAAGGTGCCCGTTACGGTTCGGCCCCCAAAGAGGTACAGTTGCCCCCCATTCTGGGTGGGGACATAGCTCATATCGGCTAAGGTACGGGCCGATGGTCCACTAACGTTAATTTTTTGCCATGCTCCATTTTCATATTGCCACAGGTCATTAAAGTAATTAAGCTCATTATTACCGCCAAAGAGGTAAATTGTACCTCCAGGCACGGCACTCAAGGCATGATGGGTGCGGCTTAAGGGCGAAGTAGCAGGAGAAACATCGACCCAATCACTATTGGTATATTCCCAGGTTTGGTTCAAGGCTATATCTTCGCTGTTACTACCCCCAAAAAGCAGCATAACCTTATGCTTGTCATCATAAACCAAAGCACTACCCCGTCGGGCTGATGGATTTTGAGTGGTGGTTTTTGTGAGCCAGGTATTGTTAGCTAACTCCCAGGTAGTAGCCTCATAAGGCCAGCCAGTCCCATTTCCACCATACAAAACCAGCACCTCACGGTCACTATCATAAGCCATAGTATGGTCGCCTACAAGGGTGGGGGGGGCAGTGGTTGATAGTGCCCGCCAACTTCTTAAGTCGGCGGTAATATAATGGGTTTTGGTCACGGTTTTGGTTAACTCACCGTTAGAGGCAATCAGGGTGACGGTATAAACTCCAGGTTGGGTATAAGTATGGCTGGTGGTTAGGGGCAGCTGGTTATGGCTATCAACGCTCTGGTATTGCTGAACCCCATCACCAAAATACCAAGTATTATGGGATGCCCCAGTAGTACTGTTGATAAAGGTCACGGTCAATGGCAATGTACCGCCAACGGGTTGAGCTTCAAAGGTGATGGTTAACGGCAGCAGGGTTTTAATAACCTGTATACCTATAATGGCTGCCTGGCCAGCAGGTACCACTTGATAATTGTCATTAATCAGGGTGCTGGTGGGGGTTACCACATAAGAAACCGACAGCGCACTGCCGGCGGCCAAAGAAGGAATGTTCCAACTGACAACCTTACCATTATCAATTAAAGTTCCGCCTCTAATATAGTTAGCCTCAGCAGGGATAACATCGGTTATTATAAGGTTAGTTAAGGCACTGTTGCTGATATTAGATAAAGTTAGGGTGTAGGTCATCGGCTCAGTAGCCAGGGCGGTAGCCGGAGCACTTATTGATAAGAACAAACGCTGGTTAAACCAAACCGTATTAAAGGGAGCATAGATGTTATTATGGTCATTGGCGACAAAAGCATCCAGGTCGCCATCGCCATCCAAATCACCCAAACTTGCAGCATTGCTATTGGAGGCCCCTAGATTTTGACCGTTATCGGTAAAGGTAGCACTGCCATCATTAAGCCAAATTTTGTTCTCCTGATTGATATACCCATCAAATACATGATCATTATTCCAAAATTCCCTTCCCCAGTTAGCTACAAAAGCATCCAGATCATTGTCTCCATCCAGGTCACCTAAAGCAACATCATAACTATTGGCACTGCCTAAACTTTGGACACTTTGAACAAATATCCCCACCAGACCACTTTGCAAGCCGCCTTGATTAATCCAAACTGCATTGGAACCATTATAATTGCTAACAAAAACATCCAGGTCATCATCACCATCCAGATCACCTAGAGCCACCCCAACACTGTTGGCTGTACCCAAAGTTTGACCACTATCTGTAAAGTAAGCCGTACCATCATTAAGCCAAACCTCATTAGGGCCAACAAAGTTAACCACAAAAGCATCCAGGTCGCCATCATTATCTATATCACCCAGAGCTACATCATAGCCATAGTCACTATCTAGATATTGGTCATCATAGCTGCTAAAAAGGCCACTACCGTCATTAAGCCAAACCTCATGACTATAGTAGTAGTTAGCCACAAATGCATCCAAATCACCATCTCCATCTAAATCACCTAACGATACACCATAAGTGTGAGAACCAGACCACAGTTCTTGGGCACTCTCTGTAAAGACCCCTTGTCCATTATTAAACCAAATTTGATTATCACCATCATTAACTACAAACGCATCCAAGTCGCCATCGCTGTCCAGGTCACCCAGAGCAACATCGCGACTTTCACTATCACCCAGGCTTTGACCACTATCAATGAAGCGTCCGGAAACGTCCCCTTGTTGATACCCTTCGTTAAACCAAACTCGGTTAGGGCCATCATTAGCTACATAGGCATCCAAATCACCATCACCATCCAGGTCCCCCAGAGCCACATTATCGCTGTATGTATTATCCCCCAGACGTTGTCCAGTGTCGGCCAAAAAACCACTACTATCCGGATTAACTTCGGCCCGGAATTGCCAGGCGTAAGGGATAAATGGGTCCGTTACCCCTGCAGCTTCTAACCCCCGGCTGAGGGTTGCTCTGATTTTTTCGCCTGGCCGGAAGGCTGTTGTTTGAGTAAAGACAAGCATGTCGCTCACGGGTAGGCTATAGCTACCCGTATAAATCCCGCTTTGTGCGCCCCTTACGGTAAAGGTATTGCTGTTGACCGTACTGCTGTCTATAGCCCGGCTAAGGGTGGCCGAAATAACCTGGCCTGGGGTAATGATACGACCATTATCAGGCGGGCTGGTGGTGGTCACCGTGATTGGCATGGCATTGAGCCAGAGCTGATCCGCTTGATTACTATTGCCTACATAAGCATCCAGGTCACCGTCGCCATCAACATCAGCCATAGCTACGGCTCCACTGTCCGCGTTGTACCCCAAACTCTGTCCACTTTCAGTAAAAGTACCGCTGCCATTATTAAGCCAGATTTTGTTGGGACCATTATAGTTACTGACAAAAATATCCAAGTCGCCATCGCCATCAACATCACCCAAATCCAGGCCATAACTATCATCATCCGTACCCAAAAGCTGACCCGTATCAGTAAAGATACCGCTACCATCATTGAGCCAGACGGTATTGCCCCCATAAGAATGGGCAATGGCCGCATCGGGGTCGCCGTCGCCATCCAGGTCACCCAGGGCCAGGTCAGCGCTGTCTTGAATACTTAGCTGTTGGGTGCTGGTTAAAGCGCCTGCCCCTAAATTGAGCCAGACCAGGCTATCATAATAATAATTCAGCACCAAAGCATCCACATCGCCGTCGCCGTCCAGGTCATCCATAGCAATGGCCACCACATCTACGCCGGAGCCCAGGCTTTGGCCGCTATCGCTAAAGTTGCCCTCTCCATCATTAAACCAAATGGTATCGGGGTCATAATCATCACCAAAAAATAGGTCCGGATGACCGTCGCCATTCAGATCCCCCATGCCCACGGCCTTGGTATTATCTTCTCCCAGAGTGGAGTCGGCCAGGCTAAATATAGCATTGCCATCATTAAGCCATAATTGGCTGACACCATCATCACCGCTTTGGTACGTGCCCACCAGTCCGCTTATTGAAGCTTGGGCCCCAAAAATATTCGCGGCTACTACGGCATCCAGGTCTCCATCGTGATCCACATCGCCCAGGACCACATCATTATTGCCCTCAACCCCAGGCCCAATAGCCAACTGTTGACCGCTATCGTAATAGCGCCCCCGGCCATCATTAAGCCAAACCGTGCTGTCAGCGCCACCATTGAGTACAAAAACATCCACATCGCCATCGCCATCCAGGTCGCCCAGGGCTAAAGCGTTACTCTCCAAATCAGCCAACGATTGTCGGCTGTCCACAAAAGAGCCAGGGCTGTTGCTAGCCACAGCGGTTCGGAAACGCCAGCTATAAGGCTGCAACTGATTCGTACCGCTCTTGAGATTTGAACTTAAGTTAACCACCATCCGCTCTCCGGCTTTGAAGGTTTTGTCCGGCGTAAAGGTGAGGCTTTGAGCCAGAGACGTATAAGTCCCGCTATAAAAACCTGTCTGTAAACCCCAGACATTAAAGGTATAGCTGGTGACGGTGCTAAAGGTTGGTAGGGCATTAAAACTGGCTGACACGATAGAGCTGGGGGAGACGGTGATCTGCTGAGTCGCAGGACTGCTGTTGATGACCTCAAATGCGACTCGGTTAATCCAGACCGTATTGGCCCCACTAGCAATCAAAAAGGCATCCAGGTCGCCATCATCATCCACATCGGCCAGACTTAAGGCCTCAGCCGAATATGCGTCTCCAAAACCCGGCCCTTTTTCAGTAAAGGTAGCGCTGCCATCATTCAGCCAGATTTGGTGGGCATCCCCGACTTCGTTGCTCACCACAGCATCCACATCGCCGTCGCCATCCAGGTCGCCCAGGGTAATATCATCTATATCACTCGTCGAAGTCAGAGTCTGCCCGCTGTCGCTGAAAGACCCCGGCGTTCCGCCCTGAGCAGCGCCCTGATTGATCCAAACTTTGCTGCCGTTATTGTTGCCCACAAAAGCGTCCAGGTCGCCGTCGTTGTCCAGGTCGGCTAAGGCTACGGCCTCACTATCGGCCGTACCCCATCCCCCGTCGGGATGGGCGCTAAAGTTGCCCAAAGCATCATTCAACCAGATGATGTTGGCTCCGCTATTGGCTACAAAGGCATCGCTGTCGCCATCGCCATCCAGATCACCCAAAGCCACCGCTCGGCTCTGTTCATCACCCAAATATTGGGCACTATCGTTGAAATTACCCTGACCGTCATTGAGCCAGACGCTATTTTCAAGATTATAATAATTCGTTCCGTTGTACTGCCCGTAGTTGGCAATATAGGCATCCAAATCACCATCGCCATCCAGGTCGCCCAGGGCTACATCAGAACTGTTGAGGTTATCATAACCCAGGTCTTGGTTGCTGTTGTCAAAGTTGCCCGCTGTGCCGCCTTGCAGACCACCCTCATTGAGCCAGAGTTGATTTTTACCGTGATCGTCATTAACCACAAAAGCATCCAGGTCGCCGTCATGATCCACATCGCCCAGGGCCACAGCCCGACTATAGGCATCATCGGGGTTGCTCGGATTTAAACTCTGCCCGCTATCGCTAAAGCTGCCCCTTGTACCCCCTTGTAAACCTCCGTCATTGAACCACACTTTTTCGGCCTGATCGTTATTAACCACAAAGGCATCCACGTCACCATCGCCATCCAGGTCGCCCAAGGCCACATCCCGGCCCTCAAAGCTACCCAGGCGTTGCCCACTGTCAACCAAATCGGCGGCACTGGGAGCCACCCCGGCCCGGAATTGCCAGCTATAAGGGTTAGCCATATCACCATTCTCCCCCTCAATTCCCGTGCTGAGGGTGGCCCATAGCCTTTCCCCAGCTTTGAAACTGCTTGCGGGCAACAGTTGCAGGGTTTCAGCGGAGGTATGGTAGCTGCTGCTGTAGAAGCCGGTCTGTTGACCAAACAAGCTAAAAGTACGGCTATTGACGCTGCTACTACTGATGGCCCGACTAAATGTAGCCGAGATAGGATCAGTGGCGCTAATCAAATGCCCATTGCCGCTCGGGGCGGTGGCGGTTACGGTCAGGGCTTCCTGATTAAACCAGATATAATGATGGTCGTAGTAGCTGACCAGCGCATCCGGGTCGCCATCACCATCCAGATCGGCCAGGATTAATTTTCTTTTATGGTAGTCCGGATTACCCACAACCTGCCCGCTATCGTTAAAGTTGCCGCTGCCATCATTTAACCACAATTGGGCAGCCTCCAGGCCGGTTTCCTCATCATAATTGGGCGCTAAAACGTCCAAATCCCGGTCATTATCCACATCTCCCAGCGCAATTGTGTAGGCCGCATAACCCAGGGCTGGCCCCGTTGTGGTCAAGACACCTTGCCCATCATTCAACCAAACCTGATTACTGGAATAAAAATAGCCTGAATTATCATCATAGCTAGAAAGCACTGCGTCCAAATCATGGTCCGCATCCAGATCACCCAAAGCCAGGGCATAACCCTCCGTGCCCATTTGCTGCCCGCTATAACTAAAGTGTCCCTGTCCATCATTGAGCCAAATTTGATTGGGGTAATCGTCTAAAATATCGTCATAAAATGATATGTATAGGTCTGGGTCGCCATCGTTATCAACATCTCCCAACGCTAGCAGGCCATCACTTTCGGTATAAGTGCCAAAACTTTGGGGGCTAACGCTAAAGTGACCCAAACCGTCATTAAGCCAGATATAAGCGGCCTGCTCACCATCACCAGCGGCGATGACATCCAAATCGCCATCGCCATCCACATCACCCATAACTAGGTTATAGATATCGCTATCGCCGCCAAAGGGCAGGTCACTGTCACTAAAAGTGCCATTACCATCATTAAGCCACAGTTGAATGTCATTGTTAGCAGCAGCATAATCATCACGAAAGAGCGCGTCCAGGTCGCCATCACCATCCACATCACCCAAAGCCACCAGAGCAGAGCCGTAAGTACCCATATCCTGATCACTGGGGCTAAAGTAACCGTTGCCATCATTGAATAACACGGCGTTGAGTTCATCACTGTTAGTTGTAAACATATCCAGGTCGCCATCGCCATCCAGGTCGCCCAAAGCAACCCCCTGGGGAGAAGCTTCAGCCTCTCCCAGTTTTTGGTGACTGTCTACAAAGTTAGCCACCCCACCGCTCACGTCGCCCCGGAATTGCCACACATAAGCAGTGCTTAGGGTCAGGCCCGATGTCGATTGCAGACCACTATGCAGGCTGGTCAGCATAACCTCATTCGCTTTGAAGGGGGTCTGGGGTTGAAATTGAATACTCTGCCCGGTTACGGTGTAGACTCCCTGATAGGGGCCACTCCATTGACCAGACACCCTAAAGGTGTTGCTGTTGACGCTACTGGAATCGATGGGCTGGTCAAAACTCACGGAGATGACGCCGCTGGGGGTAATCAGCCCATTGTGAGCCGGGTTAATGCTGATGACCTTTAGGGAAGGGGGGGCTTGGGCAATGATAATAGTCGTGATAGAGATTTGCCCACTGGCAGAAATACCATTGCTAGCCATAACTCCATAATCACTATTGGTAATATCTTGCGTAGCACTGACCGTAAAAGTCACCGAAACGGCCTCACCCGTTGCCAAACTGGGGTGAGTCCAACTGACGACAGGGCCAACTTTTGTGCCACCCGCAATATAGCTGGCTCCTG